>ENA-ORDA01001942-ORDA01001942.1-marine-metagenome-genome-assembly--contig:-NODE-1942-length-16429-cov-4.833109_pt1 | contig 16429 bp, 16 predicted proteins | sample MGYA00237778_ERZ508506 | MGnify/ENA primary metagenome ERZ508506 (study PRJEB26177, sample SAMN06267891) | marine metagenome | isolation source: Monterey Bay, California, USA | place: Pacific...
CCTCTCTAGAGCCACGGATGAATTGCCGGCACTTTTTCTGCACCATTTTGGTGCATCACTATATTATTGCACCAACTTGGTGCATGGTTTTGCAGTTCCCGGCCTGCAAGCCTTTGGCGCGTCCCTCCTCCTCCGTGTCGAGGGCATAACAAAACCGGGCCAGTTTAGAGGAGCCGAGGAACCATGATAATGCATTTTGTACTGCTACTAATTTATACCGCCTTGCAGGCGGCTGATTACTTCACCACTACCAAGGCCCTAGAACGCGGGGCCTATGAATTCAACCCGGTCATGGCTGCACTGATTCGCAAGCTAGGCCGACGCACTGCCCTAATCACCGCGAAGGTTGCCGTGACTACGCCATTCGCTTTTATCGCACCAAGCAATGCAAGCGTAACCGTGCTGGCGCTGCTATGTGGCTTCTACATTGCCACCCTTGTTAACAATCTCCGCGTATTGGGTAACTTACGATGAGCGGGCGCGTAAAGAAGTCCGCCGCGATCAGGGAGCTACACGGTAGCCGAACGAGGCCACACCATTCTAAGAGCGAACCACAGCCCACCGTGGGCATGCCTGATAAGCCGGTATGGCTTGAGAATGACTCACTCGCTAGCGGCCTGTATGACGAGGTGGCCCGCTACGTTGAGGGTATGAAGGTGGCAACGGCTGTTGATGGCGTGGCGCTGAGTATGCTTGCTGACCAACTTTCTATTTACATCGGCCTCCGGGAGCAGGTACGGCGCGAGGGCGTGATTATTGAGCTAGAGGGCTCAATGGGCCAGATGAAGCAAGTCCCTCACCCGGCCATGGTTCTCATCGACCGTAATGCGAACCTCATTATTAAGCTGCTCCGAGAATACGGCCTAACGGCCGCGTCTAGGGCAAACATCAAAACAGAAATGGATTCCGAGGTGAACACCTTTGACCAGTTTATGAATTTATAGAGGGGCCTGATTAGAAACCTTTGAGGAGGGGTTATGGATTTACAACAACGAATCAAAGAGCTAAACAAGGCCGCGTGGCAGTATGCCGCCGACGTGGTATCTGGCGAGGTTGCAGCGTGTGAGTACGTTGCCAGCCAGTGCCGCAACGCTTTAGATAGAAAGGCCGCCGTAGAGGCTGGGACGTGTCCCTACCGCTACGACCCGGCAAAGGCTGTCAAGCCTGCCCTATTCGCTGAGATGGCTTGCGTCCACCTGAAAGGCCCAATGGCCGGACAGCCGATAGAGCTAGACCCGTGGCAGCTATTCATGATTACCCAGATTTACGGGTGGCTCAGGGATGACGGCTTTCGGGTTGTCCGCATGGTTTATGTAGAGATTCCGCGAAAAAATGGGAAGTCTACACTTTGCAGTGTGCTTGGCCTTTACCACCTCTACGCCGACGGGGAGGCGTCTGCCGAGGTTTACTCAGCGGCCAAAACTAGGGATCAGGCGCGCATTGTATTTGGTGACGCTCAAGCGATGGTCAGGGGATCAAAGGAGCTGCTAAACAAACTCGGTGTGCATCGTAGCAATATCCACCATACCGACAGTAACTCTAGGTTTGAGCCTCTGGCATCGGATGCCGGATCGCTTGAAGGCAGAAACCCGAGCTTTGCTATTGTTGACGAGGTGCACACGCACCCTAGCCCGGAGGTTTGGGACGTTCTCAGTATTGCATCGGGAGCACGTTCGCAGCCGTTACAGTTTGGCATCACCACGGCCGGCACTAACCGCGAGGGCGTAGCCTTCCAGCTTAGGGACTATTTACTAAAGACGATTAACGGTCAGGTAGAGGATGACAGCTTTTGGGGTCTGATCTACACGATCGACGAGGGCGACGACTGGCTCGATGTGGCGTCGTGGCGTAAAGCAAACCCCGGCTTTGGAAAGTCGGTGCAACCGGATGACATGGAGCGCCTTAGCAAGCAGGCGGGCGAATCACCATCGGCCCGTGTTAACTACTTAACCAAGCGTTTAAACGTTTGGCAAAACGCATCCTCTGCGTGGCTATCAATGGCCGACTGGGCAGGCTGTGGCGAGACGCCGCGACCTAGCATAGACGAGCTAAAGGGTAAGCCCTGCTATATCGGCCTCGACCTTGCGTCGGTGTCTGACTTTGCGTGCATTGCGGTCATGTTCCCTTTAGAGGGCGGCATGGTTGCTCAATACGTTTATAGCTTTCTGCCAGAGGATACGGTCGAAGAAAAGGCGGGTCATCTATCGCGTGAATACAAGTCATGGCTACAAGGTGGCTTTATCACGACGACGGCCGGAAACGTTAACGATTTAAATTATATGAAAGAGCGAGTCCTAGAACTTTGTCAGGACTTCAACGTTCGCGAGATTGCATACGACGCATGGGGAGCCGCAGAGCTATCCGCAGACCTAATTGACAGGGGCCTGCCGATGGTTAAGTTTGGTCAAGGCATGGGCTCAATGTCCAGCCCCTCCAAAAGTTACGAGACGCTAGTTAAGTCGGGAAAGCTGCTGCACGGTAACGACCCGGTTGTTAACTGGATGGCGTCAAACTGCGAGATATGGTCGGACGTTAACGACAACATCAAGGTTAGGAAGGGATCGCCTGCCAACAAGATCGACGGAATTATCGCCGCCATTATGGCGTTAGGTCGCCTCGACGTTAGCGGCGGCCTCCCCGAATCGGCATACACGACGCGAGGTATTCGCGTTATTTAACTATATTAAAAGGAGGTGCAATGATGGCATGGGGATCGGGCCTTAAAGGCTCACGCGCGACGCGTTCAGAAACCAAGTCAGCAGCACTCGACATTAACTCGCCTCGCATACTTGAAGCGATGAGGGGCGGCATGTACGGCGTACACGGTGACGCCGCCATGAGGATTTCGGCGGTTTACTCTTGCGTAAAGGTACTTGCTGAATCCATATCAACAATGCCGGTTAATCTTTACAACGTAGACAACGACGGCACAAACTCACGAATCTATAATAAGCAAGACCGCATTGTTTCCATAGCCCCCAGCGAGGGGCAAACGGCTAACGAGCTGTGGTCGTATGTGGTCACATGCCTAGCCCTGCACGGCAACGCTTATCTTTACATGACACGCACCGCAAGCGGCGAGGTTGTCGAGCTGCTACCCGTAGCGCCTGCCAACGTCACGGTATCGCTTGATCGAAACAGGGTCTCTTATACGGTCACCCTTGGCGACTCACCAGACGCGGAAAAGCTCAAGCTTACTAACCGCAATCTATTGCACTTTAAAGGGCTAACGCTTGACGGCTACAGGGGTATCAGTCCGATAGCCTATAACAGCGCCCTGATTAACGGAGAGCGCGCCAGCGTTGATTATGCAAACCGCATCATCATCGAAGGGGCTACACCTCACGGCGTTCTAGAGATGGACGGCACGTTATCGGATGACGCTTTCCAAAACTTGCGCGATAGCTGGAATGGCGCGCACGGCGGAGCAAAGAGCGGTAGCCGGGTGGCACTGCTTGAGTCTGGCGTTACCTATAAGCCTATTTCGTTATCACCGACGCAAATAGGATTGCTCGACGGTCGCAAGTATAGCCGCTCGGAGATTGCCGGAATATTCCGCGTACCTCCGCACATGATCGGTGAAATGAGCCAAGCGACCTATAGCAACATTGCAGATCAGAGCAAGTCGTTTTATCGCTACACGTTAGCCCCTTGGCTGACGGCTATTGAGCAGCGGCTTAACCATAGCCTAGCCGGTGCCGGACAAGCTTATCGTTTCGACGTTGACGGCCTGCTGCGCCCTAGCCTGCAAGACGAATCTACGTCTTACAAGTCGCTAATCGAAACTGGCATTTTGTCACCTAACGAGGTACGCGAGCGAATGGGCCTCGGCCCTAGAGACGGTGGCGATAACTACGTGACCAACTCTAATAACCTGACCTTTGGCGGCGCTGACGCCGACACAGAAAAAGAGGAAAAGCCCAATGCTGAAGAAAACGTTTAACCTAGAGCTTAAAGAGTTTGACGGTGACGGCGGCTTTTTTGAGGGTTACGGTTCTACCTTTGGAAACCTTGACCGCGCCGGCGACATTGTAGAATCCGGCGCTTTTAAAAAGTCACTGACCGAGCATGAGTCGCAAGGCTCTGCGCCTGCGATGTTATTGCACCATGATATGTCTCGCCCTGTTGGAAAGTGGACAGAGCTACGAGAGGACGGCGACGGCCTGCACGTTAAAGGCAAGCTATCGCTAGGCGTCCGCGACGCCGACGAGGCATACACGTTGCTAAAGGATGGCGTTATTAACTCGCTATCTATTGGCTACGTTGTAGGAAAAGAAAAGTATAACCACACCACCCGAACGAACCACTTAAAAGAAATCAATCTGCACGAGATTTCGCTAGTAACGATTCCCGCTAATGCTCAGGCCATGATTGGCTCGGTAAAGAGTAGCGACGGGGTGCCAAATATCCGCTCTTTAGAAATGGTCTTGCGTGAAGCTGGGCTGAGTCGTCGAGAGTCTAAAGCCGTTTTGGCTGAGGGCTTTAAGGCGCTGGACTCTGAGCAGGACGCACTTGAGGGGCTGTTTAATGATGCCGTCGAGGCTGCCGTGAAGGCGCGCTTACATGACGAGTCAAGACTTGCCCAGATCAATAACAGATTAAAGGAATTCAAATGATGTCTGACAAAGTAGAGACTCCAGTAACAGAGGGTAATGTCGAGGCTCCGGCCGTTGAGACGAAAGCCCCGGAAGCAGTAACAGAAACAAAAGCCGACCCCATCACCGCCATCGAGGCGAAGGTCGAGAAAGTCGTTTCAGAAAATGAAAGCGTGAAGGCCACTAATGCGGAGCTTGAAGTTAAAGCCGCAGAGCTTGCCGCGACTGTTGAGACTAAGGCCGCCGAACTTGAAGCCAAGACCGCAGAGCTTGCGGAAGTAAAGGCAAAAGTTGAGGCCCCCGCTATCCATACCAATAAATCAAGGAATAACGACATGGAATCTAAAGCACAATTTAAAACATTCTTGAGCGACGGAATCGAAGGGCTCCGCGCTAAAGGCGATAGTCTGCAAATCACCGTAGACGCTCAGGGCGGTTACGCTGTACCCGAGGAGCTGCGACAAGAGATTATCAGCATCGAGCATGAGATTTCACCCTTGCGCCAAGTTGCCTCTGTTGCTTCCTCTGCAACGTCAGACGTTAAACAACTCGTAAGCGTTGGCGATGCTGCTAGCGGTTGGGTTGGTGAGACTGATAACCGGGCAAACACTGACTCGCCAGAGCTGGCGCAGCGCGTTGCCGCCTTCGGTGAGGTTTACGCTCGCCCGTTGGTTTATCAGCACATGCTAGAGGATGCTTTCTTTGGTGTTGAGGCTTGGGTTATTAACGAGGTAGCGCGACAGTTTGCCGAGGCTGAAGGCGCAGCCTTCCTAACTGGCGATGGCACTAACAAGCCTGTCGGAATCCTTAACGGTCTCAACTTAGCGGCTTCCGCTCCTGCTAACGATGCAGCCGGCACCTTTGAGGTTATCACCAACGCTGCAATCGGCGGCGATGATGACGCAGCAGCGGTTGACGCTCTGCGCGGTGTTGTTGCTTCTTGTGCTACTGGCTACTTGCCTAATGCTAAGTGGATGATGAACCGCGCCACACATGCTGCGCTTGTTGGTTTGCAAACTGACACCGGCGAGTATTACTTACAGCGCGATCTTGTTAGCGCCGCTGCAACGTCTTTGTTTGGCTTTGAGATTGTCATTAACGACGACATGGCAAACATGGGCGCAGGTAGCTGCCCGATCATGTTTGGAGACTTCGCACGAGCTTTCCAGATCGTCGACCGTGTAGGCGTGTCAATGTTACGCGATCCATACACCAAGCCCGGCGCTGTTAGCTTCTACACTCGCAAGCGTGTTGGCTCAATGGTTCTCGACGCGTCAGCGTTGAAAGTTGTTGGCGAGGCTGCTTAAAGACGTTATTTCGCATAACTAGAGCGAACAATAAACGCTAGTCCCCCGTGCCGCTCGTGGGTTAAAACCAGCGGCAACAAATTCTGAGGAGGGTTTGCATAGCGTAGGAGGCCGTATGGTCAGCCCTATAACGGTGGCAGACGCTCAAACGCATTTGCGGCTTGGCCCTTTAGACCTAGATGAGTCGGCCGAGCTAGAGCGAATCATTGAGGCAGCCACAGATCATGCCTCTGCCTATTGTAACCAGCAATTTACAGACGGCAGTGTTATCGAATATCACGACAGCTTTCCCACTCATCCGGGGCAGCCGGTCAATATCAACATAAAGGCGTCAACAACGCCGGCAGTTACTTACTACGACACGAGCAACAATCAGCAAACCGCGACAGGCGTTAGGCATATCGTCCGAGGTGGTCGCACATCTATATATCCAGAGTTCGGCGGCGAATGGCCGCAGGACTGCAACAACGAACCCGGCAGCGTAACGGTGACTGGATCGCCTGACACATCGGCCGTACCTGCACCCGTTAAGTCAGCCATTCTTTTGTATGTGGGCGATCTTTACGAAAACCGCGAAAACTCCGTAGTGGGGACGATAACCTCGTCTATACAGCTAACCGCCGAGCGCCTGCTGACGCCGTACAAGACGCGGGCCGCGTAAGGAGGCTTTATGCGCGCAGGACAGTTAAGGCAAAAGGTAGAGTTATTTGTGCCGGCCGAGGTGGTCTCTGATATGGGAGAAATTGAAACCGTCCGCGAGTCGCTGGGCGTGTTTCCTGCTTCGGTTGAGGCCAAGACTCAGGGCGACGTCAGCAACGAGGGAACGCTTACCAGCGTGACCGCTTACACCGTAATTTTGAGATACAACGCGACAGACCTAACCGACGTGACGCCGGCGGCCTTCGTCATATTCAATAACAAAAAACTAATCATTCGCAGCGTGTCTCTACTAGATCACCGCAAGCGCATGATCGAAGTTATTGCAGAGGAGGCGCGCTAATGAGCTTACCTTCCGCAATTAGAAACACTCTACTGGCAAACGCCGATCTGGTTAGTTACACGGGGAGCCGAATCTATAACATGCGCTTCCCGCAGGATGACACATCCGAGGCGGTTGCTTTCAATATTAGCAACAACGTTAACGATGCAATGTACGCCGGAACCTCGGTACTTCTTCACCCCGAGGTAAGGCTGACGTTACGCGCCAAGACTCTCGCAAAGCTTGAGGATATGCGCTCAACAATACACGACCAGTTCAACGTGGCAGAGGTTGCCGTCAGCGAGTATGGGGCCGTGCAGTGTCAAGTTGACGACATGGGCGCGGAGTACGACGACGCACTCGATGTTTACCACCATTACACAACTTTAAACCTTAAAATGAGGACTTAACTAATGTCTATTAGTGCACCCTTTCACGGCAGAACAACAGAGCTTTATCTGACAACCGCCGTTTCGGCTACCCTAGAATCAAACACGTTGCTAGGTGAGATTGACGACCTTTCAGGTCTTGAAGTATCGCGGGCTACTGTTGACCTTTTAGCGTACGGCGACGATGACATGCGAAAGCTAGTCGGCGCTCGTGACAACGGCTCGGTAACGGTAACGCTTAACTGGACGCCCGGTGATGTAAATCACGACGAGTTACACGACAAGTTTATCTCGGGCGACGCGGCAACATTTGCGATCCAATGGAAATCTGGCACCGACTCGGCGCGTGTTGACTTTACCGCCTATGTGACAACTTACGGTATCAGCCACCCCAAAGAGGACAAGGTAACGGCTAGCGTTGAGCTGACTATTACCGGCCCCGTCACCTATGACTTAAAGCCAGTCTAAACCACAGGGGCCTAGCGGCCCCATTCTTTCTATGGAGGAGAAACCATGACTTTACTTTCTAAGGACTCAATCCTTAACTCGAATGACATTCCCAACGACGTTGTAGAGGTTCCCCAGTGGGGCGGCTCCGTAAAGGTTAGAGGGATGACAGCGGGTGAGCGTGACAGATTTGAGGACATGATACGCACTAAAGGACTAGGCGCTTTACGCGCCACTCTGGCCGGCATGTGCATCATTGACGAGGACGGCAAGCGACTATTCACAGACATAGAGGTTAATAAGCTGGCCGATAAGTCAGCCGAGGCGCTAGACCTTGTTGTGGAAGTAGCCAGCCGACTCAGCGGACTCACGCCAGAGGACGCGGATTTTTTGGAAAACAGTTAAAGGGTGACCCCGTTCGCTTGTTTAAATTCAAGCTGGCGGGGCATCTCAATAAAACGGTTGCAGAGATTGACCGCGAAATGTCATCCAAAGAGTTAACCGAATGGATGATCTTTTATTCTATTGAGCCGTTTGGCGGAGCCCGTGAAGATTACCGAGCCGCCCTCATCTCCAGTATTACCGCCAACGTCCACGGCGCAAAAGTAAAGCCAGACGATTTTATCAAGCCTTGGAGCTTCAAAGACGAGCAACGCGCCCGCGTTGACGCTGAGGCCGGCGACGCTTTCAGTAGCAAGCAGCTTGAGCAAATGACCTTCATGCGATCCCTCGGAGGCATCAATGGCAACAAATAAATCCAAAATAGCCGTAAGCGGCTTCAAAGAATTGCAGCAACAATTGCGCGTGTTTGATGAGAAGGTGTTGAAAGACGCCACACGCAACGCAGTTAAAAACGCAATGAGGCCGGTAGAGGTGCGAGCAAAAGCCGTTGTCCCTGAAGATACCGGGGCGCTTAAAGCTTCTATCAAATTATCTGCCGGTAGCACTGACCAAGGTTTTAAAAACCGTGTCGCGTGGGCTGCCGTTTCGGCAGGTGGTCGAGGCAAGAAGGGAGCCGACGGCAAAGCTCCGGGCGAGTACGTCCTAGAGATGCACTACGGCTCTAGCAAGGGCGTTAAAGAAAGTCCTTTCCTGCTAACCGCTTTTGTCCCCTATGCCAAAGACATAGTGGCTCACCTTTACCGCGAGCTAAGTGTCGAGACCCAAGAGGGCGTCAGAGCTATGGCAGCCAAAAACAAACAATCAAAAAAATAACGGGGGCCGCTTATGGCTGGGCCGATTGCAACGCTCCGAGTAATGCTCGGAGTAGATGACGCGGAATTGCGTCAGGGGCTTAAAAGCTCTGACAAGGCAACGCGCAAATGGGCGCAAGCTCAAAAGAGACGCAACGCGCAAACACGTAAATCATTCAAACAGATAGCCGGCGCTGTTACCGCGATAGGCGCATCGTTCGCCGTTGTTACTAAAGCCGCTGTGGCTTACGCGGACAAAATAGGAAAGACGGCCGACAAGCTTGGGCTTGCTGTCGAGGAGCTGCAAAAATATCGGTTCGCCGCAGAGCGCGCAGGTATTGAAACACGCACTCTTGATATGTCCATGCAGCGATTCACTCGCCGGCTGGGCGAAGCACAAAACGGGACTGGCGTTTTATACAAGGAGCTAACCCGACTAGGTATCGCCGTTAGAAATAGCGACGGCAGCTTACGGACTAGCGAGGCGGTGCTGTACGACTACGCCGACGCGATAGAGGCCGCAGACGGCCAGAGCGAAAAACTGCGGCTAGCTTTCGTCGCCTTCGATAGTGAAGGCGCTGCGATGGTTAACATGTTCCGTAATGGATCGGCCGAGCTAAAGGTTTTAGCCGACCAGATGGAAGCAGCCGGGCTAATCATGTCCGAGGAAACCACCGAGAAAGCAGCCGAGTTAAGCGACAAGTTTAGCACTATGTCGCAGATACTAAAGACCGAGCTTTACACGGCGTCGATTGATATAGCCCACAAGGCCCTGCCCGCTGTTATCTCTGCCTTTAACGGTATTGAGTTCGTGTTACGTGGTGTGCAGTCATCAATCTATTTAACGGTATCCCTATTCGAGCGCTTCCGCGCTTCTATCTATGCACTCGGCGCAGCCGCAGCGCAGGGCTTCACATTTCTAGGCAGAAACATTGCCGCAGGTCTGGCAAAGATACCCTTTAGAATTACCAAGATGATGGCGCAGGTTCGTTTGGCTTACGTCAACGGCATAGCCTATTTGGCCTCTGCTGGTGACAAAGCTTTAAGCTCTGCACCTGACTGGCTAAAGGAGCTTGTTGGCTATCAGGACGGTGGTTTAAGCGCAGGCTTTAGCGAGCAGGCAGCAGCCATCGAGAGAGAGATTGCAGCCGCAGACGCAGCCCTTAGCGCTATCGTCGAAGCGCGGGCAAACGATGATAAGCCATCGCTTTTTGAATCGGTGATGCTTGGCTCTATGGAGCAGGCAAAAGAAAGCGCCGACCACTTTGTCGATCTAGCATTTGAGGCCGCCAACAGGGCGCAGGGAGCTATTAGCGGCGAGGGTATAGCCTCTGCCGGCTCTGGCATTGTTGACGGTATGGGAGGCGGTGAGGAAGGCGAGGGAGAAGGCGGCAAGCCTAAAGAGGTTTTGACGGCCGAGCGAATAGGGCAAATGCTTGTTGACGTTGAGAAGGCCACGCAAGACAAAATCCGCGCAGTAAGGGATACAGCCTTCCATAAAGGACTAGAGACCTTAAAGGGTTGGGTCGGCGCTAACAGTAAAGCCGGCGCGGCAATTGTCGCCATTCAAGAAGGCATCTCGATAACCAAGGTCATTATGGCAGGAGCCGAGGCATCGGCTAAGGCTTGGAGTACAGGCAGCTATTTAGAGGCTGCAATGATTATAGCCTCATCGACCGCAGCAGTGGCCTCGTCTATCTCAGCCATTAAGCAGGCAAGCGCAGGCGTTAAGGGTCAGTTTCACGACGGCATTGATAACGTACCTAGTACCGGAACCTATTTACTGGAGAAGGGCGAGCGCGTTGTCGATAAGCGACTAAACGCAGACCTTAAACAGTCTCTCGACAGTGGTGCAGGCGTTGGCGGTAATACGGTATCCATCACCGTTAACGGCGTCGCAGATGCCGAGACCATTAACCAAGTTATCACCGAGCAGCGCCCGCAGTTTGAGCAGATGTTTCGAGACATAAACCAAGATCGGGCGGGTCAGGGATTACTCTAAACGCCCGCCTTTAAGGAGGCCGAATGCCTACCACATTATTAAGGCTGCCAGACAGCCCCCGCCCAGCTAGCTACAAAATCACCAAGCAATCGAATGTATTGGTCAGCTCCCCCATTGTGGGGGCTCACCGATCACAAACACGGTTGATTGGCGAGGATTACCACATGGTATCTCTGACTTATGACCCGATGAGTCGTGATGAATATGCGCCGCTTGTTACATTCCTCAACGGCTTGCAGGGGCAACACACGCGGTTCGAGGTAACTATCCCCAACTTTAGCCGCTCGGCTAACGTACTAGAGCAAGGCAATTACGTTTCCCTAAGTAACGGTCGGTGCGTTCAAATACTCGACGCCGGGTTTGTGTCGTTTAATCAGGTCAGCGGCACGACTAGCCCCGCTCCATCGGTGACGTATAGCAACTCAATAGCCGTTGAAAGCGGCGTGCCTATCGGCGTTTATTTTGACGCCACAGACATCGGGGCGGCAGGCACTTGCAGCCTTAGAGCGACCAAGAGCGAGACGGATGGCTCTTTGCTATCCACCGAGGTTATGCCAATAACCAACGGACGCAACTTCATTAAGCTAGTGCCAACGGCCACGCAAAACCTTTACATCCAGATAAGGCATGGCAACACCACCAGCGTTAAGAACCTAAGCGCTCATATCGGTCAGCCTTCAGCAGCAGCCACCCTCTCCCCTTCATCGACTCCAGCCGACGCCGGCGCTTACCTGATACCCGGACAAGCGGCGGTGCTTTCGTGCAGCCTTGCAAAGAGCGGCGTTAGCGTGACGTATGGCGCGGATAGCTTTATCAAGGTAAAGCTCGACCTAGTGGAGCGGCAGGCATGATTGACTTAACCCCTGAATACCAAGCCGCTCTAGAGTCCGACCAGCTAAGACCTATTCACCTGATAAGCCTACCCGGCGGCCTCAAGCTTACGACTGGAAATTATGACGTCGCATGGGGCGGCACAACTTACCGAGCGCTAGGCATTGTTATCAGTATGGACGGCAAGCGCAGCACGTCGGAAATCTCCGCCAACACCTACAAGCTCACCCTCTCTAATGCCGATCAAACAGCACTAGCAACGCTAGGCCAAGGTAACTACTTCGGGCAGCCTTGCCGGATTTACTTTGGATTGCTAGACGATGGCGGCGCGCTCATGCAAGACCAAGACGGTAATGGCCCCTTTGAGTTTTACTCGGGGTTGTTCGATTCGTGGGTTGTTAATGAGAGCGGCACAAAATCAACGCTTGAGGTAACTATACGCTCGCACTGGGCAGCCTTTGAACGCAAGGCGGGCCGCTGGACTAATACCGAGTCCCAGCAGGAGCAATACCCAACAGACACCATTTTCGAGTATGCACACCTCAACGATTCAGAATTTAAATGGGGCGGCATCGACTAAGGAATAAACCAAATGGAATTATTACTCCCCATCCTGCTATTAGCTGGCGTCCTGTCTACGGGGTGGCTTGCTATTGCTGCAATCATCATCTCGGTAATAACTACCGTCTACTCTTACACCGTGGCCCAGAAGGCCGCTAAAAGCTCACAGGACGGCATACTAATAACCAAGCATGACAACAACGCCGGCTTGCCAATCGTCTACGGTGAGCGCGCTGTGGGCGGTGTAAAGGTCTGGAAGAATGTCAGCAAGAATACTTTTGCAGCCAACGGAAACCGCACCGTGTTTGGCCGTGGTGATCCCAACGACGGCGTGGGCGCAACGTGGGGCGCTTGGCATTATTTAGATCGTGTTGACGTGTTATGTGAAGGCCCGATTAAAGGCTTAAAGGATATTATTGTAGACAGCGAGACCTATAACTCGCCACGCTTTAGAGAGCGCAACCATGCAATCTATCGCGGCATCTTTATGGACGGCTCACCCGATCAAGGGTCTATCTCTGAGCTATGCACACATTACCCCGAGTGGCACACCACTTCGGTGGGTACGAATGTGGCTTATGTTAACAGCCGCTTTAGGTCGGGCCACTATCACGACGACGGTTATGATTCCTATTTTCAAGGTGAGCCGAGCTGCGAGTATGTTGTAGAGGGCAAGCTTGTATGGGATCCCCGAAAGGATACTGACTTTGGCGGCACCGGCAGCCAAAAGCTCAACGACAAAGCAACGTGGGAATGGAGTAACAACCCCGCCATTTGTTTAATGGACTATCTCACGCAGCCATACGGGCGAAACCTTAACCATTACGAGATAGATATAAATAGCTTTATCGCTGCTGCTAACTCTTGCGATGAGATTGTGGCAATACCTCAAAGACTGATTAACGACACTGGCGGCAACGTCGTTGGCTATGATCCAGTCTTAGGCGAATGGATAGACGTTTCAAACGGTCAGCCCTACCCCGGCTATAGACCCGACCAAGGCATTGATCTAAACATGAAGCGGCTTACCTGTAACGCCGTGATAAGCCCTGACGAGTCGGTACTAGATAACGTCAAGACGCTACTTCAGTCTATGCGCGGCTCACTGCCCTACAGCAACAGCCGTTACAGCTTAGTGCTTGAAGCGCCACGCGCCTCATCTATGCACATACAGCCAGAGGATATTATTGGCGGTATCACCTTCGGCAACGGCGAGCGATCAAAGCGTTATAACCGTGTAACCGTAGTTTTCCCTAACAAGAATAAACGCTTTAAAGAGGACAGGGTATCTTGGCCTCATTTTGAGTCCGACACTTACAGCGAGTTTTTAGAGGTTGATAACGACGAGCAGCTTTTCTATGAGGTGCAGCTAGACGCTATCACGGACTATTACCAAGCCGAGGACATTGCAGAGTTTATATGTAGAGACTCACGCCAGCAGATGCAAGCCGAGTTAAAGGTTAAGTCTCGCGGCATGTTGTTACAGCCGGGCGATGTGATTGGCATTACCCACCCGACGCCGGGATGGTCTGAGCGCTACTTTCGTATTCGACAGGTAGCCATTAACAAGGATCACACAGTCAGCCTTTCGGTGCAGGAATACAACGCCAGCACTTACGATTGGGCAGATACAACCAACGAGCCCGACGTACCCGATGTTAACATCCCACTGCCTAGCGATGGGCTAGAGCCCATTACTGATTTAGAGGCTATTATCAGCTCAAAGAACTCGGCAAAGGGTATTCCGCAGGGATTCGTCGAGCTGTCATGGTTGCCGCCCGAGGGGTCGGTAGTTCGTGAGTACATCACGACAGTAACTAGCGTTGAGGACTTGCCTGTTAAGTTTGAGGTTATCTCACCGCCTACGCTTGCAGAGGGTACAGATCGCGCAGGGTGCGCCTTTACGGTGCCGCAGGACAATATTAACTATAACGTGTCCGTGGCCTATATGACGGCCAACAGCAAGCTAGGGCCGGCCGCAGGCGGTACGATCACCATTCCCGAATACGTCACCGACCTAGAGACTGATTACAACACGATCCAAGAGGAAGCCGGCGAAATCCTAGAGTTCGAGGATGAGGACGGCAATATTATTGCGGCCGACCTTTCCGACTTAGCTCAGTACTACAAAGACCAAGAGATAGAAATAGACGCCGATATAGACCAAATCGAAAGCGATCTATCCGATCAAGTGGCTAGGCTTGACAGTGATATTGCCCAGCTAGAGAACCAGCTTGGCGACATTACCTCGGGAACGTCGGACGCTTACGTGCAACCTACCCCACCAGTGCCGGGCGTTGACGGTGTACCCGATCCGATTCCAATAAACTCGAGATGGTATGACTCAAGCGACAAAAACCATCCGTATGTTTGGACTGGCACTGAATGGGCATCTATTCAGGACGGCAACGTCGGGCAAAACGAGAATAGAATCATCGTCCTCGAGGCTGAGATGGACGCGGCCGAGGGCAATATCTCTGCTAACGCAACAGCCGTCAGCGTACTAGATACAACGGTCACCGAGATAGACGGCAAGGTTACAGCCAACACGGCGGATATTACTCAGTTACAGTCGTCGATTTCAGACGACGGCACGGGGCTTGAGGCGCTTAGTACGGCAGTCGCTACTCTAGAGGTAACCACAGAGCAGCAGGGCGAGGACATATCAACCAACGCCACAGACATTACCGAGCTAAAGAGTACCGTTAACGACCCGGAGACGGGCCTAAACGCAACGTCGTCGGCGGTCAGTGCTTTAGATACCCGCGTCGAATCTGCCGAGGGCACGATAGCGGTTCACTCGTCCGACATTACCCAACTGAAAAGCGACATGGTAGATGTTGAGGGCGAGACCGAGGCAAGCGCCGAGGCTATCCAAGGGCTAACTACCAAGGTCGAAACGCTAGAGGATGACGTAGAGGGAATAAATGTCGCAACTCAGGACATAACCGCGCTGTCGTCTGACCTTCAGTACCGCGACCGAATAGAGCCAGAGACGGAGCCCAGACCGGGCGAAGATAACGAGATAGACCTAGAGAACGGAAGCGGTCAGGTTGGTTTAGAGAACGACCTTAGCCGCATGACCAAAGCAAGCTCGGACGCTACGTTTAAGCTAGCCACGGACATACTCAAAAACTCCGAAGGCATAACAATAACGTCGGAACAAATCACGGTCTTAGACTCAACACTGCAAACGGCGCAGGGTGACATTATCGCCAACGCTAACGCGACGGACGCATTAACCACCGTCGTAACTAAGCAGGGGCAGGACATAACTGCAACGGCGTCGCAGGTCACAGAGTTAGAGTCGTCTTTAGCGGCCACAGACGATGAGGTGGGTGGTAACGCGTCGGCACTTAACGCACTAACTACGGAGGTCTCAAGGATCGACGGCGTGGTCGAGGCTAGCGCGTCAGACATTACCGAGCTAGAGGTCGGTCTAGTCGATGCAGAGGGCAACATATCTGCAAACGCTGGTGCTACCCAAGCACTGACGGTTCGAGTTACTGACAGTGAGGGCGAGCTATCGTCGCAGTCGTCGCAGATCACTCAGCTAGACAGCGAGTTAACGCTAGAGGTTGAGCGTCTTGACGCTAACGGCGAGGCCCAGCTCGTAAAGATAAACGCAAACTCAACGGCGGTTGAGCAGCTAGACACTCGCGTCACGGCTTCCGACGGCAAGATCACGGCCAACAGCAATAAGATAATAACGCTAGAGTCCAATATTGACGACGTTAACGATGGCGTTAGTGGTAACGCTACAGCATTGCAGGGTCTTAACACTCGGGTTACTAAGGCTGAGGGCGATATTACCTCGCAATCCTCGGACATTACCAAGCTAACCGCTAGGGTGGTCGAGACAGAAAAGGGAGTTTCTGGAAATGCAAATGCCACCACAGCACTAACAACAAGGGTGGCATCTAACGAGGGCTCTATATCGTCGCAGGCTCAAAAGATTACAAGCCTAGAGTCTGAGGTGCAGGGCATAAATAGCAATGGCCAAGCCGCTGCTATTTCAAAGCTGCAAACCGACGTTACGGAAAACGCAGGCAACATAAAGTCAACCTCTGAAGACCTTACAACGCTAAACGCCACTGTTACAGATGAGGCAACAGGACTTTCAGC
>ENA-ORDA01001945-ORDA01001945.1-marine-metagenome-genome-assembly--contig:-NODE-1945-length-16415-cov-5.118191_pt1 | contig 16415 bp, 6 predicted proteins | sample MGYA00237778_ERZ508506 | MGnify/ENA primary metagenome ERZ508506 (study PRJEB26177, sample SAMN06267891) | marine metagenome | isolation source: Monterey Bay, California, USA | place: Pacific...
AATGCAACCAGTTGTAGTAAGATGGATAAATGGAGAATTTACAAACTTGTCATCGACAAATGGAGTATTAATTTTCAATACCGAATCAAGTATATCGGTAGGAGGAGAAATTTTCAGTGGCGAAATCCATTCAAAATCCGTCTATTCTGGTGGATATTACTGGTTTATCGCAACTAGCGACTCACTCGGGCCGCAATTACATCGTAGTGATGGAACAACTTTGGAACAGATGACTACTACGCTTCAAGGAAACCCAGGAGTCAATATCCCCCCAACCCTCGTCGGTGAAAGAATTGTTTTCGATTCCGGTGAATTGATGGCATTCATTCCAAGTAATTCGAGTTTGGTCGAACTAAACTCAACAATTCAAGAGGTCGGAGAAAATACTGGATTCGTTGCTTACGGTGGTATTTTTTGGTTCGACTGTGGAGTTCCTGCTTACGGCTATGAGTTATGTGCAACAGATGGCATCTCTGCATGGCTACATACCGATTACGCTACCGGGATGGAATCGTCTTATCCGTCTCACCTTTCTATTGTTGGAAATAATCTGCTCACTTTGGTCAACGACCCTGTAGAAGGTGGAGAGTTGCATCTTGTCACAAGTTCAGGATTGGAGTTGCTTTGGGACCATGCCCAGGGTGATTTAGAATCAGGCAGTCATGGTCAAATGTGGATTACAAAGGACATGGTATTCTTCATAGCTGATTCAGCAACATATGGATTAGAAATGTATGGCTGGTCTCATGGAGAATTGGATAATCAATGGATTATCCTTAGTTAGCGCCAATCATGCCGAGCGGCCAATGGTTGCCTCCAACCTTGACCAAATGCTCTTTTTGACACCCTTGGAGCAGGAGGCATCTGCCATCTCTTGTGCTCGTTTCTTGCTAGACGAGTTAGGACTTCCTTGACAACCATGCTATCATGACCTTGACCAATTATCTCAGTCGCATCTAAACCATCTTCAATATGCAAACGTAGAATCTCATCTAAAACCGGATACGGAGGGAGACTGTCTTCGTCTTTTTGATCGGGTGCAAGTTCAGCACTAGGTGGTTTAGTCAGTGTTGATTCATTCACTGCATCTTTACCTAATCTTTGATTGTACTCTCTAGCAAGAGCATATACCTCCATTTTGTACAAATCACCCAGCGGTGCATAACCGCCTGCCATATCGCCATACAATGTGCAATATCCTTGTCCGAGTTCTGACTTGTTACCTGTGGCAATAGCCATTGCTCCGTTTGCATTAGCGTGTGCCATTACAATCAAACCACGAAGCCTAGCTTGCAAGTTCTCTGCTGCCACGGGATTACCATTAGCCAAGGTTTCCTTTAATGCGGATTCAGCAGAAGAATGTAAATCTGAAATTGGCTGAATTGAAAAATTAATCCCTAATGCTTCAGCTGTTGCCTTGGCATCATCGATACTATGTTGACTAGAATGACGAGAAGGCATGGAGATTGCCGTAACGTTCTCAGCACCAACTGCTGCACTTGCAACACATGCAGCCAGTGCAGAATCGATTCCTCCTGAAAGGCCTAAAACGATTTTAGAGATGCCACTCTTTCTGCAATAATCAGATAATCCGATAATCACAGCATCTAGTAAATCATCATCACCAGATGTCAATTCTTCACCTGGTGAAAGAATTGTGACATCACCATCACCAAGCCATTCACAGGCATCAGGAGATAATAAATCAGCAACTAGAACCCCTTCTGTCCAACTTGGAGCAACTACGGCAGTACCGTCTGGCCAAGCTATGATTGAGCGTCCATCGAATAGTAGATCATCGTTAGCCCCAACTTGGTTTGCGAGTAAGAACGGATGATTTAGAGAAGCCGCTGCGCTTCTTGCAACTTCGACTCTGATACTGGATTTATCTGCATGGTAAGGAGAGGCTGAGAGATTTACAGTAGCATCTAGAACAACTCCTTGCCTTCCCCATTCAACAATATGGAGTATTGGATCACTGTCATAATCATTAGGAGTAGCACCGCAATGTTGCCACGCATCTTCACAAATTGTAACTCCGATGTCTAATCCAGCAATCGTTCTAGCGATACCTGGGCCTTTTCCAGATTCAAAGTATCTAGCTTCATCGAATACATCGTAAGTAGGCAATAATTGCTTCCTAGTAACTTCTCTAACTGAATCTCCAGCCCTAACAACCCCGTTGCCGGGAAGAGAACGCTCACCTACAGAAGGCACAGGAGTCCCAACTAAAATCGGAATTACCGATTCAAGGGTGCTAGCAGTGTCATGACATGCTCTAATGAAATCCGGTTGAAGAAGGAGATCTCTAGGTGGATATCCGCTTATTGCAAGTTCAGTAGTAACCGCTAGGCTTGCACCTGCATTTGATGCCTGTTTCGAAAATTCACAGACTTTGGCAGCATTCCCGCTGATATCTCCAACTATGGGATTGACTTGTAACAAAGCGATTTTCGATGCCATGCCTCTCCCTCTATCTGACTCCAAAGAAGATTAGTTCCTATGCTTTTGCATTAGTCCGAATCCTCGGATTCATCGTCTTCCTCTTCGTCTTCATACTCCCATTCCAAATCTGAGTCGCCATTATTCAATGTTGCAAGTCGCATCCAAGCCAGGATAACCAGTAGACTAACACAAACCATAGTCAAAGTCATACCCAAGATCCAAGGACTTGTAGAACCTATTGAATCTTGTAAAAATGACTTTTCTTGGGTCTTTTTCACATCTATGAATTCAGACTTATCTGTATCTTCACCAATTGTTACTTCAACTCTCTGAATGCCAGGAGATGTCGGTTTCCAATCAACAACTAAGGTCGAAACTGAATTGGCATCAACGGATAATGAAGTTCTTGCAAGTTGTGACCTAGCACCGTTTAAATCTACAATTTCCACTAGTAGATTAGCATCACCAGAAAGCATTCCATCGTTCCTTACATGGATTTGAACAATCGTAGGTTCATCTACTTCGAGACTAGATTTTGATAATTCAATTCCACTCTGTTCAAATTTGAAGTCTGGAGTGTAATGGATTAGACTCCATAGCCCTGCAGGATAATTCTCATTGTTACGATTGGTCTCAAACTGGTTACCAGCGATGTCTCTGCCTTCGAACCTCATTTTCAGAACTACTTGTTCTTGCAAATACTCTGTTGATACTCCAGATAAATCCACAGAACCTACAAACTCTAGGCGTAATCCTTCGTTCTCTTCACCATCTAATGTCATCATTTGGTTTCCAGAAGCAATCTTATCATTAGTACTACTAGCAGTAATCCACCAATACATTTCCACTGAACTTGCATCGATTCCATAGTTCTCTGAAATGATTACTCTAACTTCATGAGATTCGAGTTCTAAAATTGATGATTGCCTTGGAGAAGAGAATTCGATAACTTGAGGCCCAACAGAGTCGACTAAAATCCACTTTACTGCATCGAACTGACTGGTTGTGTCAATGCCTTGCTCAGGCATGCAGCCCACCTTCCAAGTCATTGCATGTTGACCTGATTCCACTGGAGCTTTCACCTGAGCAGTGAATAAGCCTTCAGAAGATGAAGCCATTGTTTTGATTCCGTCTATCCGCACTTCGACATCGCATTCGAATTGTGGCCGATCTAGACTCTGGGAGAACATGATATCTCCTGATAATTCCATCGATGAACCAGGAGATACCCTAGCACCATCTTCGGTCAGTGCACCGTTTTCAACCCATAGTGACAAATTACTCGGAATCATCATCTCAGTAGAAAACCTCCATCGGTTCTGTGGGAATGCTACTGAGTCTAGGTTCCCTGAACGGTCTGTCATCAACACCACAGGTTCCCTCCTAATATCTCCTAAATCGGGTAATGTCCATTGAGGTATGAACTCTAAGTAGAGCGCTAAATCCTGTTCGTAAGGGTTCGGTGTATTGCCATTTGAATTAACAACCTTGCATGAAGAAATTACTAGATGGTGTGATTCACTAACACAATTCCTCACCCCTGAATCCCATACAATTGTCAACTTATCACTAGCGATATTGTCTGCAAGTGATACCTTAATTTGTTCGACATCTGAAACTCCATTCAATTCTGTAAAAGAAATATTCAGGCCATAGGATTGACCAGGATGTAGCCATGCTCTCCTTTCACCGACCCATTCAAATCCATCGCCATCGATTAGTGGAGAACCATCATTCAAAATCTGGTACATGAACAAATGGTCATCAACCAGGTCTGAACCACCTTCTACAATTTCGTATCCAGATTGGCCAGCACCTGTGACATAGCCTGCAACCTTTTCACCAGGATAGCCTGATGAATCATCAATTGTAGTTTGATAAGAGCCGTACGTTACTTCGAGGTCGCTAGGCGGAGTCAAAGGCCTAGGAACATACTCTCCTTCGCTAGGCCAGCCATTCCCGTCAAGGTCATTCGCCCATTCAGTCCATAGCATCAAAGTAATTTCTGAAGGAATTACAGGTTGGTCGGTGATGTTGACTATGATTTGCTGATTGGTAGAGGATTGAAGATGATCATAGAATCGAATATTTGCACCTGTTACTACAGGAGCTAATGGATCAATAATGAACGTTCGGTTAATGGACATTGTATCTCCTGAACCTCCACCTGTAAGCGGAGTCAATATCGCTTCATAAGACACATTTCCACTAGTGAAAGGTGCTACTGATTCTACAATCCAAAAATCACCGTCGTATTCTGTGGAGTTCGCAATCAACTCATTGTTTCTAAACAATTGTAATTCAAATTCTCCTGCGTAAGGCTTGTCATCATTATCACCATCTTCGAAACCAATATCAATGTTGAAGGTCAAATTATCTTCAGCCATTAGGTATGTCGAATCTGAAGCGACTAATCCTCGGTCCGTGAATATCTCCATGGATTCAATTTGCATATCATTGTCGATTGCAGGACTAGACCATGTTTCTATTGCAGGCATTGAAATCACACCATTAGCAAGTTCAACACGAGTCTCAAGCCGTAAATATTCTTGGTCCTCAAATGATTGTGAGGTCCTGAAACTAGTAGTCAAATCATGAATGTCTTGAGAAATATTGTGTAACAAACCTTCATCAGATAAGATTAGAGAATCATGATTGCCAACTGATACCGTATTACCAAAGTTGAGTGGGATAAACCACATAGCTTGGCTATCATCAGAATACATGTTCATTATCAAACGGTGAGGAGATGATGCATGCACTTGAGCACGAGTAGTCATTTCTCGCCATTTATGAGAAGGAGTAAGAGTTTCAGAATTATTTAACCACGAGAGTGGCCCCATCGTAACATCGCCCGAAGATGTTGAAGAAAGGATGCTAACTTCGAGAGTACAAGAGGAGTCTGCCTTGAAAATAAGAGGTAAATTTGTTGCCTTAGATTGATCTAACCTTGCCCTGTTAAGCGATAACACAATTTCATCAATGCCGGTAGCAATCACTGTTTCTTCGGCGTCGTAGGTTATTGTTAAACCACCTAATCTGTGCGTACCAGCATCAGAAATTAATTCGATTTTACTGTAAATAAAATCGGTCCCCCCCATACTTTCAGTAGGCCCTTTATTGTTAGTTTCAAAATTAAGAACGTCCAACTCTGATTCGTTCAAACTAAGACGTAAACCATCGACATACCCATTTCCTCCCGTCTGAGCGATCATCGTATTGCCAACCCAAAGAGCAATTGTTTGCACTCCTAAGCCAACTGCTCCAACATCATCGACCGATACTTCGAAAGATTTTGCAGATCTAGGGATAAGAAGATAATGCCATGATGTTGGGTTGAAACCAATCTCGAATGTTGAACTTATATTTCCGTCAATGAATACATCTTGATTACCCCATGAGCCAATCCCTTGACCAGTCACGCCCCATTCAAATATTCCATCGCCATCAATGTCCATCCTAGGAGATACAATCGATTCACTAGGATACAATTGTAATCTTAGATTATTCAGTGACCAGACTCCATTCAAACCTTCAACTTTGAATTGTATAACCGATGATGGGCGTTCCAAGTCAAACCTTTGTGAACTGGAATTAAATTCGGACCAATTGCCCCTATCGAGTGACACATAAGTTGTAACATCGCCTTCGATTGCAGAGTCAAATTTGAAAGAAGTAAACGGTAAATCAATATCGAATTCGGGAGATACCAATGTTGATGTTGAATCGCCACTAATTGAGAAGCCGGATGAGTCCCAAGTTGAATTATCAAGATCCCATCCTGAATCTTCGGGGTTCGATTTGAATGAATCATGGATTTTCCCCCCTCCTGAGATTCCGTATAAACGAGGCGATTCCCCTGATTCACTGGAAGCAAATTGAAGGTTTATTTTCAAGGACTTGTGAGTTTTCCAATCAACTGCAGAAAGGTCGACTAACTTCCCTACGCGATTAACTAATCCCGGAATTGGATTATTTGTGTCTCCATCGATTACAGTCCAATTTAGGAAAGCTCCTGACGGAATTGTTGCATCGATCAGCATAGGGGGATATCTTCCCTCATCGATTATCTCCATCGAATTAGAAGACCATCCAAAAGTAGGCGAGGTCAAATTAGCTCCAGTTGTACCTGGAATAATTATGTCATCAAAGAACCAATAATCGCAACATGAGCCTGAACCGGAGTTTTGTCTTGCCCTAATTTGGAAATCCTGGTGATATGCATTAGAAGGTAAATTGTAATTCACGTTTGTTACGGTACCACCTGTTGTCGAACCAGGCAAGTATTGAATCTGACTCCAACCGTTGTTTGAATTCTTGTATTCAAGATAAAAATTCTCATTTGTATCTGGTTCTTCTCCACACTGGTATGTTCCTTGCTTTACCCATGCTTGAACCGCAAGTCCTTGATGCCCAGCTAAGTTTACTTGCGGGCTTGTAATAGATACTGCTCCACCCCTGGTCCACCAAGATGCACCATTTCCTCCACTCATTCCACAAGTTGTAGCTGAGTTTCTCTGTCCAAAATTAGAGTTTGAGGATGTCCAGCCGTTTTTACCTTGGTCGAAATCCCAAGTAATTCCTTGGAACCCGAGGATAAGAGAACCATCATCTTCCTCGACCAAACCTAGTTTAGAAAAACCTGGTTCATTCCAATCAGACCAATTAAATCCCGTCTCTCTAACTTCATCACCTGCTGCGACTGAAAAGGAAATTGTTTGTAGTGCATGGTCAGGATTCATCGTTAATGAAGGCCCGACTCCGTTGCCATTAGGACCTGCAATTGTAACTTCAGTAATACCTGTAGATCTTTGTGAAAAGTCATCGCTTAATTCTAACTCAGGGATGGAATCATTTGCCATCATAAACTGAGATAAAGGTCCTGAAAGTATGAACAGAATACTAAGCGCGAACGCTTTGACACTCCGGTTTGGGCCCGCCATGTGTTCACTGGATGAACTCAATGTAATTCAAAGCAACCCCTTCTGGAAATCAACTTTTTCTCGGTTTATGATGGTTTTATCATAAATATTTGAACGACTGTTTGAAGACATGTTGGCATCTCGCATGCCCCATGGCCAGCCCTAGGACTACCAGCGAACTGGATTCAGTTGCATTGGAAACCGGTCTACTTTCTACTTGGCAGGATGAGAAATTATTCGAAGTCAGTGTAGAAAACCGCTCTGAGGGAGAGCCTTTCATTTTCTTAGAAGGACCTCCTACAGCTAACGGTAAACCAGGAATACACCATGTTGTTGCTCGAACATACAAGGACTTAGTATGCCGATGGAAAACAATGCAGGGAAACTTTGTCGAAAGGAAGGGCGGATGGGACACCCACGGACTGCCTGTCGAAATTGAAGTTCAGAAGAGATTAGATTTGATGAGTAATGAAGCGATTGAAGCTTTTGGAATGGAGGAATTCAACAAAGAATGCCGTGAATCTGTTTGGACTTATGAGGCTGCATGGCGTGAAATGACTGAGCGCATGGCATATTGGTGCGATCTTGATAATCCATATGTCACTCTGGAGAATACTTACATCGAATCATGCTGGTGGGCCCTAAAGAAAATGTTCGAAAAGGGACTATTGTATAGAGGATACAAGGTTCTGCCTTACTGTCCACAAACTGGAACATCTTACTCTAGTCACGAAGTTGCTCTAGGATACAAGGAAGTCGAAGAACCATCGGTCTATGTAAAATTCAAACTCGAAGATACCGATGCCTCCATCTTAGCATGGACTACAACTCCATGGACATTACCAGGAAACGTAGGACTTGCAGTGGGACCGGATGTTGAATATGTAAGAGTTAGAGTTACAGCGGACCCTGAAAATTGGGAAGGTCATGGAGGAGCAAAGGTTGGAGAAGAATTAATTCTGGCTAAAGATCTGTTCAAAGAAGTCATTCGTCACCATTGTGAAGAGATTGAAACATTCCCTGGTAGCGACTTGATCGGTCGTTCATACGAACCATTGTTCCCTGATGCAGTAGACCGTGATGGTTCAGAAACTGCTTGGACTGTCATTGGTGCTGACTGGGTCACTACAACTGATGGAACTGGTGTTGTTCACACTGCAGTGATGTATGGTGAAGACGATTACAACCTCGGAATGGAAGTGGGATTACCTGCCCAACATACTGTAGGCATGGATGGAGCATTCCTAAGCGGAACACACCCCTCACTTGATGGGCGCTACGTCAAAGATTGTGATTCAACTGTCATTGAATTGATGCATGATGCCGGATTATTATACAGAGAAAAGATGTATCTCCACGATTATCCACACTGTTGGAGAACTGGCCATCCATTACTCTACTATGCAATGGACTCATGGTTCGTTCGTATGACTGCTGTCAAAGAAATGCTTCTTGAGTTCAACTCAGAAGTTGAATGGGCACCAGATTGGGTTGGCGAAGGTCGTTTCGGAGAATGGCTTCGTAATGTCAAGGATTGGGCAATCAGTCGGGAAAGGTACTGGGGAACACCTCTGCCTGTTTGGGTTTGTAATGAATGTGGCCACCAACATTGCGTGGGCTCAACCGAAGAAATGGCTAGCATGGCTAAGGAAGGAAGTCCGGTTGCTGAAGACTTACACAGGCCATTTGTTGATGACACAATACTAGTCTGTTCTGAGTGTAATGGTGACATGAAGAGAGAACCTTTCGTAATGGACTGCTGGTTCGATTCAGGATGCGCATCATTCGCTCAATGGCATCACCCATTCGGTGAAGAAGGAAAGTTCGAGAATAACTTCCCGATTGACTACATTTGTGAAGGAGTTGACCAAACAAGAGGTTGGTTCTACACATTACTAGCAGTTAGTACAACAGTTTTCGATTCAATTTGTTACAAGAGATGCCTATCTCTTGGATTGATTCTAGATGCAGAAGGAAAGAAGATGTCCAAATCAAAAGGTAACATCGTAGATCCTTGGGACCATTTCAACAGAGAAGGCGCTGATGCTACACGATGGTACATGGTTACTGCTGGTGCGCCATGGAATCCAATGAAATTCGACCCTAATGGTGTGAGAGAAACTTACGGCAAGATGTTCCTAACCCTTTGGAATGTACACAGATTCCATGCAGATTATGCAGCATTAGATGGATTCGACCCTGCAACTTCACCCAAAGGTAACACTACACCTCTCGATGATTGGGTTCTTTCCAGACTTGCAGAAGTTGTAGAAGGTACAACAAAGCAATTCGAGGAATGGGATTTCCACAAGGCATGTAGAGACATCGAAGAATTTGTAGTCAACGATGTTTCTAATTGGTATGTTCGACGCTCACGCAGACGCCTATGGGATGAAGCGGATAGCGATGACAAACTAGCTTGTCAACACACACTGCACAAAGTATTGGTTACTGTATGCAAACTGATGGCTCCAGTATCTCCGTTCATGTCCGATACAATTCACCGTAATTTGGAAGGAGTATCTGTACACTTAGCTGATTGGCCAGAGGCGGATGAAGTAGACAAAGAGATTATTGAAACAATGGCACTAGTACGTGAGTTAGCGGAAACCGGCCGTAGAATCAGAGTTGATGCAGACCGTAGGCAACGTCTACCATGCGCTGAAGGATGGATTGTTAGCGGTCCAGACTTATCCGCTTTCCATGAAATTCTTGCTGAAGAATTGAATGTTGAAATCATATCGTTAGAAAAAGACCTCGACCGATTCCAACGTGTTGAAGTTGTTCCAAACCGTAGAACTCTTGGAGCAAAGTGTAGGCAAGACCTTCCTGCTGTTCTTCAAGGAATTGAAGACGGAGAGAGTCAAGCAATGCTCGCCAGTATTGAAGCAGGAAACCTAGTGATTGCAGGCTATGAAATAGGTGCAGACGACATTGAATTGAGACGTGTTGAGCGTGAAGGGTATGCTGCACAAACTGTTCAAATCGCAGATAGTTCAGTATCTCTAGTACTGGATATGAGTGATAGTCCTGAACTACTTTCCAAGGGGCTCGCACGTGACATTACAAGAAGAATTCAGGCATCACGCAAGGATATGAATCTAGCAATTGAAGATACAATTACTCTCAATGTTTGGATGAAGGATTCACCTGAATTATTCACTCCTGACAAGGAATGGATCATCAGCGAAACAAGAGCAAGTAGCGCTAATTTCAATTCAGGTGAAGGCGAAGGAGACTCCTTCGAAGTTGATGGAGCCACCATCTGGTTTACTGTATCGAGGTCTTGAAAATGAGAGTTGCAATGGCTATTTTACTCGCACTAACAACCGTATTGGCTGGTTGTTTTGGTGGAGCTGAAGAAACCTTAGTTGCAGATGAAGAAATTACTCCAATTTGGGAAGATTACGAAATGATTGACAAGGTTCCTGCAATATCCCCTTGGGAATTTACTACAATCGATTTGAATCTAAATGAGAGCACTACCACCTCATGGGCTGTATTCAACAAGGATTACGGTGGCAATTGTTGTGAACATTATCTTGCTACTACCATCGACGGAGACATCCTCAATATCGGAGGAGAATATCCTGTATGGTCAAAGGATAGAGGCCATGAATGGGACACATATATTCCAGAAGCGCTACCTGAAATTGGCCAATGCATTACAGCAGTACCAACAAACCCTGGCCAAGAAGGATTAGGAGAAGGTAGTATTGTACAGGCAACAAATGGAGATATCATCTCAATGTCTTGGTTCCCTTACATTGGAGGAGACGGTAAGATAGACAAGTTCTATGCAATACTTTACGATGAATCTGAAGATGACTGGAAATGGTGCTATAATCGAATGACTGAACCATTCTATGACCGTTCTTGGCAAGTCGAAGTAGTAGGTCCTATTTCGTCAGCATTCGGAAGTGGAGAGTGGGCTAGCCTAGTGGTTTCGAATTTCTGGCACCAGACACAGAATGCAGGAGGCCAAATTAGTGTGGACGGACTGAATTACTACAATTTCCAATTCGCAGGCCGTAATTCAAACCCTGGTGCAGAAGAAGTCGATCTAAACTTCACAAACCTCCCTGCGTATTATGATGTTAACAAGCCTCACAAAGAGATGCGTGCATTCTCAGTACCTAGTGGAGGGCTATACTTCCCTCAGTACTTCAGTGATGGTAGTTCAGCATTCCTAGACACTTCTCTGAATTGGAACAAGCACGATGTCATGTTCCCAAGCGAATACTGCCAACTCGATTCAACTGGAGCATTACATTGTGTAAGCCTTTCAGGAACAACATTCACCCACCACCTCTCAAATGATGGAGGAGTAACTTGGGCTACTCAGAATTACTCTGATGAAAAATGGGCACAGATTGAAGAATGGGAATTCCAAGCAAATGGAGAATTAGACTTGTTCGTACTAAATGTAAGATATCAATCCGCTGAAGGCCCTGATGTTGATGTGCTATTCCATGTCAGAGAATATTCAGAATCGATGGCACCGGACACAATAACTTACATTGGACTTGGCGATTTAGATTCTACGAGTGGAGCAGGTGCAGACATCAGATTTGATTTTGCATCACTGGCGATCTTGAACGATGGTGGAGTTGTTGTCGCATACCATGACTCAAGTGACCCAGACCCACTATTCGCTGTTGAAGTTGAGATGCCAGTTTACGGACCAGTAAATCAAATGTGAAAGTGAAGGGTTAGGCGACCCGTATCTTCAAAACCTCTTGACAAGCGATTTTGACTATGGTTCTGAAAGCTTTACCCGGGGTGGGTGCTGGTTTAGCAAGGAAATTAACAGATCACTTTGGTACTGAAGATAAGGTCCTGCAATTACTAGCAGATGGTCAAACTGAAATTATTGCAGAGGTCGAAGGAGTATCTCTGAAGAGAGCGGATAGTCTAGCAAGATCTCTAAACGGAATTGAAGACTTCTTGGCGACTCCAGAATCTGTAAGACTTCACAAAGAACTTGTAACTTCGATTTCATCTCATGCAGTCAACTCTTCAACACGTTCAAGATTAAGGAACTTAATGCCTGTCAAAGATATTTCTTCCAGAAGAAAACTGGTTAGCCAAGCGATGGTTTGCGACTATGTCATAGAAGGATTACGTATCCCTTCCGAGGTCGAAGGCAGTTACGACAGAGTAGTTGTTTCAAAGAACCCAATCGCTGAATTGAAGCGCTTCTGTAGGGTCTTATCTCCCTCGGAGCAGGAAACATGGAAAGATTACAAGGTCTTCAAATCTGTAACATGGGTTGGACAAGATGGACCTGCACAAACACCTGAAGGATGGCTTGTTCTGCCAGAGGACTCATCCATCGACATGATTCTTCCAGAGAAGTGTGTTGGTTGGTTTGAACACAACAAAGAGTCACTTGAATTATTGACAAACCTTCCGCAGGGAGATGGTTTCTTTTCTCACTTCGATGATATAAGAATGCCAGTATTGAGAGATTTACTAGATGAATTATCAAACGAAGCAGATGCTGAAGCCATTGCTGATGTTCGAGATAAATTATGGCCTAAAGCAAAAGAATTGGAAAAGAGAATTCATGAAGAGGTTGACAATGCTATGCAAAATGTCAAACTCGATTTATCGGGATCAGATATGCTTGAAGCTCTGGCAGATGCGGCATCGCTTCAACGTAAATTGGCAAAGCAAACTAGTGATGCTATCCAGGAAGCAATCGAAAACGCTACCAACGAAATCTCATCTCTACTTTCCAAAGTTGGAGTTAGATGTCCAAGAACCATTTTCAAGGCCGAGTGGCCAACAAAAGTAGACCGCTCAACCTTAGATGGAATCGATTCCCAATTAGAAGACCTATGGAAAACTACTCAGTCAGAACGTTTAGTATCCCTCGCTAGAAGATTAGCGCCTCTGAAATCTCGTTGTGAGAAATCCCTTAGGAAATTGGTTGAACTTGACCAATGGCTCACTATTGGGAGATGGGCTAAGCAAGTTGATGCCACGATGCCAGAAATGTGCGACCACGGTATAGCTATCAAAGATGGCAGACATTTACTCATTGACGGAGTTGCTGATCCTGTTGACTACGGACTTGGATTATGTGCAGGTAAAGACGACAGGCAGTCAATTGCATTACTTACTGGTGCAAATAGTGGTGGAAAGACCACTATGCTCGAATTACTCGCCCATTGTACAATTTTAGCACACATGGGCCTACCTGTGCCTGCTAAGTCAGCTAAGGTAGGTAGGATTGAGTCACTACACGTTCTTGCCAAAGCAGGAGGTACACAATCAGCAGGTGCCCTTGAACAGACATTATTGCAACTTGCTCAAGTAGTATCTAACACTGATTCAAAACTAATTCTTGCAGATGAGCTTGAAGCGATTACTGAACCTGGAGCAGGTGCTAGAATCATCGCAGGGATGCTAGAAGCAGCAGAGTCTCACAAAGGGACTTGTATGCTGTTAGTTACCCATTTGGCTCCAGCAATAATCGAAGCCGCTGGTCGAGAACTAAGAACTGATGGTATTGAAGCGAGAGGCTTGGATGAGAATCTAGAATTGATTGTTGACCGCACTCCAAGAAGAAATCATCTTGCTCGCTCAACACCAGAATTGATTGTAAGAAGACTTGTCGAAAGATCTCAAGGAGATGCTAAAGACGTATTCAAGTCGATACTAGGAAGATTCTGATTAACAGACTCTTGCCCCTTCATTGTATTCAATCATAGCAACTTGGAATAGATCCTCGCAAGTCCTTTCCACAATTGGTAGTGTCAAGGTAGATGCAGCCCAGTTGATTGAATAATCTCCTGATGCGGCAGGGCTAGGCACGTAATCTTCACCTGTCTGAGTTACTTTGAAATTGATAGATTCGCCAGCTGCCAGGAACACATCCATAGGCATAAATTCCATCTGTGCAACAACTGTTGAAAATGCAGGTAATACTTCGACTCCATCACGGCCTCCAGCATGGAATCTTAAATCCATAACTGCATGGCCAAGATGCATTCCTGAATCATCGGTCATTTCGATGAAAATGTGGCCGCTGTTAGTGGTATGTGGAGTTGTGGATACATGAATTGTAGGCATTCCAGCGATGTAAGTGTCGGTTTCAAAAGGCCCATATGAGAAAGTTATCTCTCCAGTTACTGCAGGAATCATAGACCCACTAGTCGGGTTCATTGTATCGACTTCTATCGAGAGATATTCAGTATCTTCAGATGGCCATGTGTTCTCAAATCTCCATCCGCCACGGTTGTCTTGCATCTCAACTCCAAGTGTTGGTGCATCTCCTTCTCCTTTCAGATACCAATCGAACCAGTATAGCATCTCATCAGCCCAATCCCACCTTAGTGTGTAAGGATATGCTTCAGCACCTCTGCCAGGAGATTGTGAACTATGTCCCGAGACACGGTCTGGATAATCGTGAGCCCACTGGCCCGCTAAAGTCTTGATTTCAATTCCGGAATCGGCTACGATTTGATGAATTGGGAATGCCATGTGTGGGTCTACATTCCAATCTTGCATTCCTTGAATTATGTAGACTGAGCCTTTGTAATTGTCAACAACCCTGTCAATGAATGATCTTTCTGTCCAGTAAGAATTGCCAGCATAATCAACCATGTTGCCTAATAGATATGCAGCAGGTCCATTCACATATCCTTCAGCATATCCTTCACATACATTTTGGATATCCTGTCCATCACCATCAACTCCAAATGAACCATAAACACCGTTGTGCATTATCATTCCACGCGCTTCCATGCTGCCATTACGCCACATTAATTCGTGGACACCAATAAGTCCAGACATAGGTACGATTGTCGCAAGGTAGGGATTACCAAATGTTGCAGCTTGCCATGGAGTACTACCATCGTATGACTTACCGATGATACCAACTTTGCCACTAGACCAAGCCTGGCTACCAAGCCAAGAGACTGCAGCATCTATTCCACGCTGCTCATCAGTCCCCATCAAATCCATACAGTGATTTGACTCACCGGTTCCAAATACACTGACTTGAGCAACGCCATATCCGTGAGGAACGTAATTCTCGATCAAGAATCTACCAAGCCTGTCTGCAGGAGTAAGAGCGTCCACATCTCCGTCGTTGTAGTAAGGGCCAATCTCGGCTATTACTGGAACAAGACAGTCTTCTGGAATTTCAGATGCCTCCCAGTCACAGCCCTCAATCACTGGTAACCATAGTCCAAGATGGACTACAGCGTCACCGGTTAGGCCAGCACCACCGTCTGCTGCGGTGATTGTAGGTACATCGACAAATACACTACGCACTGTATCGATTCCGTGACTACCATTTGCTGTTACTCGACTGAAAACATCCGAATCCACATAGGTTAAATCTGAACGTTCCCATGGTTGCGGATATGCTGCAACCTCTTCCTCAGGTGTAACTATCTCATCTTCGCCGAAACATCCGGAGAACATAGCTGGCAACATGATAACCAGCATGAGCAGAGCCTTACGCATGCTCTGATGGCACAGCAACTTGGATTTGAGGCTATCCATTATTCGTCTAATTTTGAGGGTACCATCAGTGGGTGGTTTCATGTGCTTGGTCCGTTTCGACGGCACATGCGTAGATTGATTGTTGCACTAATCCTGATTGTTGCGACCATTCCAACTGGTTTTGCGAGTGCTGATACTGGAACCTGGACCAATAACTCAGATGACTTCAAAGGAGTTATGATTTCTGAGATTCTTGTATCTCCTAGCGATGCTGCTCACGATGGAACTGATTGGAACAATGATGGGGAAACTAGTAGAGAAAGCGACCAGTACATGATGATTACAAATGATGGTACAGAAGATGTTGACCTCTCTGGGTGGACATTAGACGACATTACCAACGGCGGTAGCGCCTCATGTCAAATCGGAGAATTGACAATCGCTGTAGGCGAGTCGATCACCTTCTACCGCGCAGACACAGAGATTGAACTCGATTACTTCGATGGTGACTCAGCAGTACTAACTGATTCAAGTGGTGCTGTCCAGAGTACATTCACCTATCCTGCTAACGATTCAGATTGGGACAAG
>ENA-ORDA01001947-ORDA01001947.1-marine-metagenome-genome-assembly--contig:-NODE-1947-length-16405-cov-4.929753_pt1 | contig 16405 bp, 10 predicted proteins | sample MGYA00237778_ERZ508506 | MGnify/ENA primary metagenome ERZ508506 (study PRJEB26177, sample SAMN06267891) | marine metagenome | isolation source: Monterey Bay, California, USA | place: Pacific...
TCTCCGTCTGTATCTATTGGTGTTATTCCATTAGAGGTAATATAGGAAGAGTTAAGCCCATTGTTTGTTGTGTAAGTTGCAGCATTATCAGAAGCTGGAACAGTATAATCTGCTGTACTTTGTGCTTCTATGTTATCTGGAATACCGTCACCGTCTGAGTCTAGGTCTAAACTACTTATAAGACCATCGTTATCTTTGTCTATATCTACAATACATATAGATACTTTTGTTCCTGATAGTGCAGTTACTACTGAGCTACCAGGAAAATAATTTGATCCGTTACAACCGCCGTCTGCTCCTCTATCTCCAGGTTCGTCTACAGCGCCTCCATTACCACGGAGAAGTCCGCCACCGCCGCCGCCGCCGCCGCCGCCATCATTTGGATCATTAGCGCCATTTCCAGAGCCTGAACTAACATTTGAGCATAAACCACCATCAGTACCATTTGAACTTGCACCTTGACCACCACCGCCACCACCACCGGCAGCAACATATTCTATGAAAGTTCCATTACTCTGAGGTACTCTCATAACAGTAGCAGCTCCACCGCCACCTCCGTGACCAGACCAACCTCCATTAGTTGAGGCTCGTCCACCTCTACCGCCATTAAAAAGACCACCCAAAAGATTGGTGCCTCCTTGACTAGTGTAAGAACCTTGGTTGGATTGAATCCCATCAATACCGTCTCCACCAACATAAATCTCTAGGGTAGATCCTGGTATTACCGTAATGGTGCTTTTAAGTATTTGACCAATTGCTCCTTGCGGAACTTGTGGGGCATTATATATATCGTTTCCTCCGTTTCCACCTTTACCTCCCTGAAGAGTAACAGATAAATTACTAACTCCACTGGGTACAATGTATTCATAATAGCCAGAATTGTAATTATTGTCTATGCAATATTCTTCATATCCATTTTCTACAGTATCTAAAATACCATCATTGTCATCATCTACATCTATATCATCTGTTATCCCATCTCCATCTGTGTCTGGATTTGGAAAAGGTTGGTTGGCTACTGCTATATTTTCTAATGAAATAGCATTTTTAAAATTTTGTTTTAGTATATAGTAGAATTGTGTAGCGTTATTTCCTTCTTCAATTCTATTAAGATAAACGTTAGCAACTTCCCTAAAAGTGCTATTTTTTGACGTATTTATGGAATCATTAGAAATGGAGATAACACCACCTTCTTTTTCGCTTTTGCTATTGTACAGATTACTCTCTTTCAGTTCTAAAGATGTACTAGATAAGTTATTATTAATTAGAAATTTTCCTGTTAGTTTAGTTTTAGCTTGAGTAGTTTGTATAAAAAATAAAATCATTAACAAAAGTGTTGCTTTGTTGATAATTTTATTTTGATATGATAGAATAGTTTGAATTTTTAAGTGAATTAATGTTTTCATTTTAATTTAAAATGTGAAAAATATTTGTGACAAAAATATTTATAACGGCAAAAAAAAAATCACGCTTAAGCGTGATTTTTAAAATATTCATGTCTAGAAGTGAAACATTATATTGTTTGCTCTTCAATATAAAACTTCATGTTTAGTTATTTGATAGCCTGACTGCATCTAATAACAATGAAATTTTTTTATATTTAGATTCTTTAATATTAAAATAAACATACATTCTACGCAGTGATGAACCAACTCCCTCAATACTCAAACAAACTTTTTTTGCAATTTCTTTGTTTGAAATAACTGGATCTTTAAGTAGTACAAATAAAACTTTACGATCAGTATCATTTAATTTTTTACCGATGTGTTGTTCTATTTTTTCAATATCTAATTCAAACCTAGCTGAAACTACATTTAATTGATTGATTGATGTAGTAGATTTTATTCTTTCTATTTCATCTATGAGAGCATTTTTAGCTATTATATTCCTTTTGATTTTCTTCCTATAGTAAAAGACAAAACAAAAAATAAAAAAAATAGCAAGTACAGACCCGGAGAGAATTCTTCTTTGTGAAAATTTTCTACTTTGGAGCAGCTGATCTTCATAATCCTGCTTAACTAATTCTCTGAAGACAGCAAGATTTTTCAGTTTTATATCTAAACTATCTTGATAAGCGGAGGACAATTCAAGCATTTGAAAAGCTAGATCAGAATTATTTTGCGAGCGATAGCTTTTATAAAGTAGGTTATATAATCTTGAATTAAATTCATAATTCTCATTGTTAATACTCCGACTTAAAATATCGTGAGATAATTTTATTGAGGTTGGTATATCGTTCTTAAAATTAGCTTCTGCAAGATACAATAGTCCATATATAACCGATGTTTCATCATTATTTTGTTTGCTTAATTCTATAGCAATAGTTGCATAATTAATTGCTTTATCGGTTTCATTTAACATATTATGTATTTGTGATAAATACTGATAGCATTGAGCAATTTTAAATGATGCATTTTGCTCTTTAAAAATTTTTAGTGCACTTTCTAAATAAATTTGAGCATCTTTATATGCTTCTTTTTTTAAATAAACTTTTCCGATAGCCAATTTATTATTAGCAAATAACATTTTGACCCCATAATTACTTGAATTAGTATCATTCTGTATTCCTTTAAAATTTTTTAATGCTAATTCATAACTGCCAATGTCTATGTAAATAAAACCTAAAGTTTGTTGTATCCAAGAAGCTTGTCTATCCATTTTAAGCTCTCTGTAAATTCCCAAGGCTTCATTTAAATCGCTTATGGCTTCAGGATACATCAATTTTGATCTATATAAATTGGCTCTATTTCCTAGTAATTGTGCTTTTAAATCTTCTCTTTTGAGTTCATTAACCAACACTAATGCTTCATTAAATTGTCTTAAAGACTTATCATATTGATTAAGATAATATAAAACAGTTGCTTCTCTATAAATAGAGTAAAATTGCTCTTCTTTATTATTTTTTTCTTTAGCTAACCCACGGTGATAGAAAAGATCTTCGAGTATTCCTTTAGGGTCATTGTAAATGTTGGTAATATAAAGCTGTTTTAAGGCCTTAAATCTAGAAGAGTCAGGTACTTTTATGTCTCTATAAACTTGCCTTAAAGAATCTCTTTGTGAGTAAATATTATAAGAAGTAATGCACATCAAAAAGATGCATATATGCTTTATTTTTTTCATTCTAACTAAAATTTTAAATAAATTAGGGGTAATTCTATTTTAGAATAAATAATACTATAAAATTAATAATATTTATCCTATTTATAATATTATTTCATCCTTTTTTAAAATTAAAGCATTCATAAGTTATGAATGAATACAAATTAATACTGATAGTAAATAACCAATTCAACTATTTCGTAAAACCAACCTTATATAAAAAACCGCACTCAAGGGCATAAGTGCGGCGGAGATAGTCAGGGTTAAATCTTCTTAATCTACATTATCATGAAGAAAAGAGTTATTAGACTTTAGTTGGATGTCTTCATTTTCATCGTTAGCCAAGCTAGTTTTAGATTTACTAATGGTTGAACTAGTATCATCTAGACTTACTCCTAATCTTTTATAAGCTGGCTGACGCTCAATTTCATCGATATTTTTATTCATCTGATCGGTGAATTTATAATTGAACCCTTTCATTTTATTTCGCCTTTCTTCTGCTCTCTTTTGAAGTTCGGTAATAGTTAGACTCATGGGTGAAACTTCTTCGCTAGTAGCTGCTATTTCATTAATTTCTGATTGAGAAATTGATGTTTTTAACTCAAATTGAAATGCTTCTTCAGTCTCTTTTTTTTCTGTTACTATAGAAGAGCTTTTGCCAATAGTTGGTTGAATATCAAAATCGTCTAGCACATGTCTTTTTACAGGTACTTCATTTCTTTCTACTATAATTTCTTGAGCATCATTTACCTCTAAATCTAACATTTCTGATGTTAGTTCAAAACGAGTATCAACATCATCTATTTTAATTTCCTGATAGCTATTTAACGGAAGATCAAATAATAAATCTGCTTGCATTACTGGTGGTTCTTCAACAACCTCTGTTTCTATTTGTGGTGTTTTATTGGTAATAATAAAATCTTCTTCTGAAATAGACTCAATTGCAATTTCATCGAAAACAACAATACTCTCTTTAATAAATTCTGAAGTTGGAATTAAATCCATCTGAACTTCATCATTTACTAATTCACTCACAATTTCGTCATCATCTTCCAGCACATGAATTATTTTCTTTTCAAATCTTTCAATTGGTTCTTTTACAAGAGGAGTTTTAGAGGCTAAATCATCAGAAAAATTATACGTAGCTTTTTGTTCGTCTTCGAGTGTATGAACAATTTTCTTCACCTCTGTATTGGTAATATTACTTTGTTGATCTGCAGCAAAACCTGTGGCAACAATTGTAACAGAAATAGCATCTCCTAGCTCATGATCCTCGCCAATCCCCATAATAATATTAGCTTCAAAACCAGCTTCTGTCTGAATAAAATCATTAATCTCACCAATCTCATCAAGTGTTACTTCATTTGTTCCTGAAACAATTAATAATAACACATTTTTGGCTCCTGTAATTTTATTATCGTTTAATAATGGAGAGTCTAATGCTTTTACAATAGCATTTTTTGCTCTAGACGTTCCTGCTTCTTTTGCAGAACCCATAATAGCAGTTCCACTGTTAGAAAGCACTGTTTTTGCATCATGTAAATCAATATTTTGCTTGTAGTGATGTGTAATTACCTCAGCAATACCTCTAGCTGCAGTAGATAATACTTCATCAGCTTTAGAGAATCCTGCCTTAAACCCTAAATTACCGTAAACCTCTCTTAACTTATTATTATTAATAACAATTAAAGAATCTACATTACTACGCAACTGATCTATACCTATTTGAGCTTGTTTAGATCGCATTCTTCCTTCAAACTGAAAAGGCATCGTAACAATTCCCACAGTAAGAATATCCATGTCTTTTGCCACCTTAGCTATTATAGGTGCAGCTCCAGTACCAGTTCCACCACCCATTCCAGCTGTGATAAATACCATTTTAGTTTGGGTATTTAACATCTCTTGAATTTCTTTGATACTCTCTTTGGCAGCCTGCTCGCCTACTTCTGGATTTGCTCCAGCTCCCAAACCTGAAGTTAAATCTGCTCCTAGTTGAATTTTATTGGGAATTGAACTATTTTCTAATGCTTGTGCATCTGTATTACAGATGACAAAATCTACTCCTTTGATGTCTTGCTGAAACATATGATTAACAGCATTACTACCTCCACCACCTACTCCAATTACTTTTATTGTATTGGATTGTGATTTAGGCATATCAAATAAAATGTTATCGAATTCTGTGCTCATAAATAATAACTTTTCTATTTTGTTTGTTTATGTATTCTTTTCTAATTATTCTGCGTTGTCTAAAAACTCTTTTAAGCCATCTGTGAATTTATCAAAGAAAGATTTCTTTTTAATCTTTGGTTTAGCTTCTACAATTGGTTGTTCTGAATCTTCTTGATTATTTTCAAACTCTAATGCCTCTTCTTGCTCCTTCTCTTCTCTTACATGGTTCTCTAAGCCTTCCATTAACAAGCCAACTGCTGTAGCATAAGATGGACTAGACAAACCATCGTCTGAATCTCCTGCAAGATGTTCGTTTGGGTATCCAATTCTAGCATCCATTCCGGTAATATACTCTACAAGCTGTCTTAGATGCTTTAGTTGAGAGCCTCCTCCTGTTAAAACAATTCCTGCAATGAGTTTTCCTTTTTGGGTCTCATGACCGTAATTTTTAATTTCTAAATACACATGCTCTATAATTTCTTGCACTCTAGCATGAATAATTTTAGAAAGATTCTTAAGTGTAATTTCTTTTGGCTCTCTACCTCTTAACCCCGGAATAGAAACAATTTCTGTTTCTTTGTTCTCACCAGGCCAAGCAGAACCAAATTTTATTTTTAATAACTCTGCTTGCTTTTCTATAATAGAACAGCCTTCTTTTATGTCTTCTGTAATTACATTTCCTCCAAATGGAATTACCGCTGTATGACGAATAATACCATCTTTAAAAATTGCCAAATCTGTAGTTCCACCCCCTATATCTATTAAGGCAACACCAGCTTCTTTTTCTTCCTGACTTAAAACGGCCGAAGCAGATGCTAATGGCTCTAGAGTAATGTCAGATAAGTCTAAGCCTGCACTTTTAACACAACGACCAATATTTCTGATGGATGAAACCTGCCCTACCACAACATGAAAGTTAGCTTCCAGCCTTCCACCATACATTCCAATAGGTTCTTTTATGTCTGCTTGACTGTCTACCTTAAATTCTTGAGGCAGTACATGAATAATTTCCTCACCTGGCAACATGACTAGTTTGTGAACTTGATTGACTAGGTTTTCAATATCATTTTCATCAATTACTTCATCTGCATTAGACCTTGTAATGTAATCACTATGGTGTAAACTTCTTATATGTTGCCCAGCAATACCAACAACAACATTTTCTATCTTCTGTCCTGAAACACTTTCAGACTCTTCAACTGCTTGTTGTATGGATTGTATTGTTTGTGTTATATTACTAACAACACCTCTTTTAACACCTAAACTTTTGGCTTTACCAATACCTAAAACCTCTAGTTTTCCGTATTCGTTTTTACGCCCAATCATAGCTACAATTTTAGTTGTACCTATGTCTAAACCAACGGCTATTTTATTGTTTTCCATCTTTGTTATTTTATACCTACAACTTGATTGTGATATTTGATGTTTATGGTTTTGTACTTGTGTATTGTACTATCTAAAAACACTTTGCTGTAAAATGCTTTTAACTTTTTAATTTTACTGTCTATTGCTGTTAACTTACCAAATTCGATTGTATAATCTCCACTTCTAACGGTCATCATATATTCTTTGGTGGCCTGTAAGTGAATTCCAACAATCTCTTTATTCAAAAAATCATCACCTACTATTTTGTTTAACAACACCATTAATTCTGATATCTCATTCTCATCATCTACCCCAGTAATTAGAGGAACTCTAGCTGAATAATTTTCAGAAATAGGAACTTTTACCGCCTGTGAATCAATATAGTAAGATGAATTACCTGTAAATATTCTAGCAATAGGCTGCCTTTGTTTGATAAAGGAATTTAGCGTACCATCTATAGTCATAAAAAGTGATGCTTTTTCTATATATGGGTTTTCTAAAACCTGTTCTTCTAACTTGTATAAATCTATTACAGATTTTGCTTGTTTTTGTACTCTTTCATTGTTTTGTATTAACAATTTATTAACCATTGTTTGTGTTAAAAAATAAGACTCGTTAGAATAGAATTCAACAGCTGTTTTCTGGATGATTTTTTGTGTATTTCTATGGTTCGAAAAACCATACAAAAAACCCATAAACCCGAGCAAAACAAGAAGAAAAACATATTTCATAATTCTTTTTAACCTCATGATTTCTGTTCTAAAATTAGTTCATTTTTAACTCCTTCTACCATCATCCCAATATCTCCTGCACCTAACATTGCAACAATTATAGCATCAGAATTTTTAATATCTTTTACTAAATTTTTTTTCTGAGTGATTTTTTTATTCTTATTGAGAATTTTTTCAAGAAGCCATAACGATGAAACACCCTCAATTGGCAATTCTCTTGCTGGATAAATATCTAATAGCAATATTTCATCAAACTTAGATAATGCAGCAGCAAAATCTTCTGCAAAATCTCTGGTTCTAGAAAATAAATGTGGTTGAAAAATAACAACATTTTTTTGAACTGGATATAGTTCTTTGATAGACTCATACACTGCCGTAATTTCTGTTGGATGATGTGCATAATCATCAATTAAAGTTAACGCATCTGATTTTATTTTATAAGAAAAGCGTCTTTCTACACCTGTAAATGTTTGCAGCGATTTCTTAATACTTTCTAGTGGAACTCCATAAGAATCTGCCATTGCTAGTGCAGCTAGCGCATTCATCATATTGTGGTTTCCTGGGAGTGAAAAGACTACATCATTGATGTGATTAGTAGGAGTTGTAACATCAAAAACATACTGTCCTGTGTTACGCACAATATTAGAAATTTTATAATCTGCTTCTTCATTTATAGCATAGCTTAAGCCCTTTATTTTAATTCCTTTGGCTACTATTAAGACGTCTGAAACTTTGTTTGCAAATTCTTGAAAAGAGTCTATTAAAGAAGCATGTTCTCCATAGACATCTAAATGATCTGCATCCATGGAAGTTATACAAGCTATATTTGGCGATAATTGTAAAAATGATTGATCAAACTCATCAGCTTCTACAACTGAAACCTCCTCGGCTCCTAAAATTAAATTAGAACCGTAATTTTCAGCAATTCCTCCTAAAAAGCTTGTAGCATTATAAGGCTGCATAATATGCCCTAAGATAGCAGATGTTGTTGTTTTACCATGGGTTCCTGCTACTGCAAAACAAAAGGTATCTTTAGTTATGAGTCCTAAAACCTCTGCCCGTTTCATTACTAAAAACCCATTATTTGTAAAAAATTTTAATTCTGAATGGTCTGATGAAACTGCTGGCGTATAAACAACCAAAGTGGTGTTTTTATATTTGAAATTTTCTGGAATTAACCCTAAAGAGTCATTAAAATGAATCTGTATGCCAAGTTTTTCTAAATCTGTAGTAATACGATTTCTCGTTTTATCATAACCCGCAACGTCTTTCCCTATTGTAAAAAAATACCTAGCCAGGGCACTCATACCGATGCCTCCTATACCAATAAAATAAATAGTATGTATGTCTTTTAGGCTCACAGATCTAATAATTTTTCTACTTGATTTATAATATTATGTGTTGCATTTGGCAATGCTAATTCTTTTATGTTTTGACTTAAACTCTCCTGCTTTCCTTCATCCTTTAACAAGGTTTCAAAAACAATTGGAAAAGTATCTAATTCAGTTTCTCTTAATAAGATAGCACCATGTTTGTCTACAATAGATTTTGCGTTTTTGGTTTGATGATCTTCGGCCACATTTGGTGATGGAATAAAAATTGTTGGCTTACCAACAATACACAATTCAGAGACAGAACTTGCTCCTGCTCTAGATATGATAATATCTGCAGCTGCATATGCTAAATCCATTTTATTGATGAATGCATGAACATAGAAATTTTCTTTTTGAGCATATTTTTTATAATCATCATAATACAGTTTTCCACATTGCCAAAGTACTTGTACTTTCTGTTCTTTAAAAAATGAAATATTTGCTTCAATTAATTGATTTATTTTTCTTGCCCCTAAACTTCCACCAAGTACTAAAACAGTTGTTGTTTTCATCTTTAATTGAAACAATTTATTAGCCTCTTGTATCTTTTCTTTTACATGAATAGATAACAAACTTGCTCTCACCGGATTTCCTGTTTTGACAATTTTCTCCCTAGGAAAGAATCGTTCTAATCCGTCATAGGCAACACATACTATAGTAGATTTCTTACTTAATAATTTATTGGTAATTCCTGGATAAGAATTCTGTTCTTGAATTACTGTTGGAATTTTTTTTCTATTGGCCATAATTAATGTTGGACCGCTTGCAAAACCACCTGTTCCAATAACAATATCTGGTTTAAATTGTCTGATTATTTTTGCTGCTTTTAACAAACTATCTAGAAGCCTAAGAGGAAATAATAAATTCTTGAAACTTAATTTTCTTTGAATTCCTGAAATCCATAATCCAATTATTTGATAGCCTGCTTCTGGAACTTTTTCCATTTCCATTTTATCTTTTGCGCCAACAAATAGAAACTTAGCTTCTGGGTATCTTACCTTTAATTCATTTGCAATAGCTATCGCCGGATAAATATGCCCGCCTGTTCCACCGCCACTTATAAGGATGTTAATTGATTGTTTCATATAGGTTTTTCTATTGTTAGAAATAGGGTATATGTAACATTATTAAATAATATTTTTACAAGATATTTTATAGTTAAATTATACTGTTTCATGTAAAATATCTAAAGGATTATCATCTAAAATTGTTTCCTCTGTTTCTTCTTTGGAGGCACTAACACTTAAAATCATTCCCAAGGCAAAACATGTCATCCAAATAGAAGTACCTCCACTGCTAATTAATGGCAAAGTTTGTCCGGTTACAGGAAATAAATTTGTGGCTACCGCCATATTTATTCCTGCTTGAAATATAATGGGTAAACCCACTCCTATCACTAATAAAGTTCCAAATATTGTGGTTGCTTTTTTAACTGTAATAAATATTCTAAATAATAATAAAAAATATACAAATACAATAAGTATGGCTCCTACCAGACCGTATTCTTCAACTATAATAGCATAGATAAAATCTGATGATGATTGTGGTAGAAAATTTTTCTGAATACTCTTCCCAGGCCCCTTGCCTAAAACACCCCCAGTAGCAATTGCTATTTTTGCTTTTTCTACCTGATAAAGTTCTTGCCCACCAGATTTAGAGAAATTTTCTATTCTATTACCCCATGTATTTACTCTGTTTGGCATGGCATCTGGAAATGCTTTGGCTGTTAAAATAAATAGCGCCAATACTATAACTCCTGCACCTAAAATATACCCAATGTACTTTAACGGATATCCGCCAACAAAAGCAAGAATTAAAATCATAGAAAATATAATTGCTGTGGTAGAGAAATTTGCAGGTAAGATGAGCATTAAAATTAGAGCTACAGGCAACCATAACTGTAGCAAACTTTCATTAAATATTATTTTAAGGTCTTTATTTTTAGCCAGATATCTTGCGGTATAAACCATTAACACCAAACCTGCTAAAGTAGATGTTTGAAAACCTACTCCAATAATTGGAATGCTTATCCATCTACTTGCATAAGCTCCCCCTATAGTTGTTCCTTGAGCTAGTGTAAAAATTAACAAGAAAAATACTATTGGTAAAAACAATACAGAGCCTCCACTAAAATATCTGTAAGGAATTTTATGAACTGCATATATGATCGCAAATCCCATAAGTAATAAAACAACGTGTTTTATCAAATAGCCAAGAGTAGAACCACCAACAATACTAACCAAATTAGCACTGGCACTGTATACTGGCATAAAAGAAAACAAGGCCAAAATAGCGACCAAAGCCCAAATGGTTCTATCTCCTTTAATATGTTGAAAAATTCCTTTCACTTTTTATTTTTACTTCATTTAATTATGAGTTACTTCTACTATGCTCAGCAAGCATTTTTTATAAACTTCTTACTGCATTTTTAAATTGACGACCTCTATCTTCATAGTTTTCAAACAAATCAAAACTTGCACATGCTGGAGATAATAAAACAGTATCTCCTGTTTGAGATAATTTATAAGCAACTTTAACAGCTTCTTCTGCTCCTGCAGTTTCAATCATCATATCTACGACATTGTAAAAGACAGCTTTTAGTTTTTCATTGTCTTCACCTAAACAAACAATGGCTTTTACTTTCTCTCTAACTAAAGGCAATAAATCTTCATAATCATTTCCTTTATCTACACCGCCAACAATCCAAACTGTTGGCTGCTCCATACATTCTAAAGCGTAGAAAGTTGCGTTTACATTGGTTGCTTTAGAATCGTTAATAAACTGAATACCGTTTACTTTTTGCACATTCTCTAATCTATGTTCAGCTCCTTCAAAATTTGCTAAGCTATCTTTTATAGATTGACTTCTTACATTTAATAATTGTGAGGCCAGGGCTGCTGCCATGGTGTTTTTTACATTGTGCTTTCCTTGTAATCTTAGGTTAGATATGCTCATGGTAAATTGTTCTTTATTTAATTTTATTACTAGTATGTCTTCTTTTAAAAATGCGCCTTCATTAACTTCTTTTTCTATAGAGAAAGGAATTAATTTAGCATTTACTGGATATTCTTTCAACCAATCTTTTATGGCCGGGTCGTCTGCATCGTATATTAAAAAATCATCTGCTGTTTGATTTTTTGTGATTCTAAATTTTGAAGCAACATATTGTTTGAAATCATTGTCATATCTGTCTAAATGATCGGGTGTTATATTGGTTATTATTGCAATATGTGGTCTAAAGTTTACAATTCCGTCTAATTGAAAACTACTCAACTCTACTACGTAGCTTTCAAAGTGCTGTTCTGCAACTTGCTTAGCTAAACTGTCTCCAATATTCCCAGCAACTCCAACATTTAGTTTTGCTACCTTTAGCAAATGATGTGTAATGAGTGTAGTGGTGGTTTTTCCGTTAGAACCTGTAATTCCAACAATAGTTGCTTCTGTGTATTGTGATGCAAACTCAATTTCAGAAATTACCAAAATTTTATTTTTTATCAGTTGCGCTACAATAGCAACCTTGTCTGGAATACCAGGGCTTTTTACCACTATATCAGCATTTAAAATCTTTGATGCCGTATGCTGCTGTTCTTCAAACTGTATTTTATGATGTAAAAGAACTTTTTTATACTTTTTTGCAATACTTGCTTTGTCTGAAACAAAAACCTCATATCCTTTTTGTTTTCCTAACATGGCGGCTCCAACACCACTTTCTCCTCCGCCAAGTATGACTAATCTTTTCATTATTTTTAGATTTCTATAATTACTGGAATAGAAATACTATCTTAATTTTAATGTTACAATTGTGAATACAGCCAAGAGAATTCCAATAATCCAAAAACGAACTACTATTTTACTCTCATGGTATCCAGATTTTTGATAATGATGATGCAAAGGCGACATCTTAAAAATTCGCCTTCCTTCACCATATTTTTTTCGTGTGTATTTGAAATAGGATACTTGCAGGATTACTGATAAATTTTCCATCACAAAAATTCCAGCAAGTATTGGTAATAATAATTCTTTACGAATAGAGATGGCTATCACTGCAATGATGCCTCCTATTGTTAAACTACCTGTATCTCCCATAAAGACTTGAGCTGGATAGGTATTATACCATAAGAAACCTATTAATGCGCCAGCAAATGCTAGGATATAAACTGTCATTTCTCCAGAATTTGGAATGTACATTACATCTAAATAATCTGAAAAAATAATGTTCCCAGACACCCAAGCAAAAAGTCCTAAAACTACCACTATAATTGCTGAAGAACCCGTTGCCAATCCGTCTATTCCATCGGTAAGGTTTGCACCGTTAGAAACAGCTGCTATGATAAAAATTGTAATAAATATAAACACCAACCAACCATATTTTTCATGACCTTCTCCTAAGAAACTCAAGAAATTAGAATAATCTAATTCATTGTTTTTAAAGAATGGAACTGTGGTTTTTGTTGATTTATGAGCTTCGCCAAAAACTTGTAATTTTCCGTTTTGTTGAACAATTTGTTGTGCTGCTGGCAACTGCTCTTTAATTGTTACATTTTCATTAAAGTAAAGTATAGAACCTACTATTAAACCCAATCCTACTTGACCCAATATTTTAAACTTCCCTTGTAAACCTGCTTTGTCTTTTTTAAATACTTTAATATAATCATCTAAAAAGCCTATTAAGCCCATCCAAACTGTAGTTATTAATAAGATAATTATATAAATATTATCTAATTTGGTGAGAAGTAAGACAGGAATTAGTGTTGAGAAAATGATGATAATCCCTCCCATGGTTGGGGTTCCTGCTTTTTGAATTTGCCCTTCTAGCCCCAAATCTCTTATGCTTTCACCTACTTGTTGTTTTCTTAAAAAATTGATGATCCTTTTCCCATATATAGAAGACACCAATAATGCTAAAATAAAAGCAGCTGCCGCTCTAAAAGTGATAAACTGAAACAATCCAGCACCTGGAAAATTAAAATGAGCTTCTAAATAATCAAATAAATAATACAGCATGTTATTTTTTTAATAGATTAAAATATTTCTTCACTTCTACTAAATCATCAAAATGAAATCGTTCTCCATTAATTTCTTGATAATTTTCATGACCCTTTCCTGCTATCAGTAAAATATCTCCAGTCTCTGAAAATTTACAAGCAGTTTTAATGGCTTGTCTTCTATCTGATATGGTTATTGTTTTTTTTAAGTTCTCTGCTGAAACCCCTACTTCCATTTCTTCCAAAATAGTATCAGGGTTTTCTGTTCTTGGATTGTCTGAGGTAAAAATTGCTTGAGTGCTTAATTGAGAAGCAATATGAGCCATTTTAGGCCTTTTTGTTTTATCTCTATCTCCGCCACAACCAATAACTGTAATTAGTTTTTCATTATCTGATCTAATATCATTAATTGTTTCTAACACGTTTTTTAAAGCATCTGGCGTATGAGCGTAATCTACAATAGCAATTATGCCAGTATCCGAAACAAGGTGTTCAAACCTACCACTCACACTTTCTAATTGACTGACAATTGTTAAAACCTCTAGTTTTTCTAAGCCTAATTCATAAGCCGTTCCAATAATTGCCGCTAAATTATAAGCATTAAAATTTCCTATTAATTTAGTCCAAACTTCAATCCCGTTAATAGATAGCAATGTTCCTGAAAAACTTTTTTCAATAATTTTAGCCTTGTAATCTGCCAATGTTTTTAAAGCATAGGTTCTTTTTCTAGCTTTTGTATTTTGTAACATGACAGTGCCATTCTTATCATCTAGATTTGTTAATGCAAATGCTTTTTTAGGCAATGAATCAAAGAATGTTTTCTTTACATCTCTATAGGAAGCAAATGAATTGTGATAATCTAAATGATCATGAGAAAGGTTTGTGAAAATTCCACCAGCAAACTCTAATCCTTCAGTTCTTTTTTGATGAATTCCATGAGAACTAACTTCCATAAAACAATAATCTACTCCTAAAAGAACCATTTGATGTAAATAGTTGTTTATAGTCACAGAATCAGGTGTTGTATGAGTAGCCTTGAAGACAGTTGTATCTACTAAAATTTGCACCGTAGAAAGCAAGCCTGTTTTATAACCAGATTTTTTTAAAAGCTTGTATAATAAGGAGGCAACAGTAGTTTTACCATTAGTTCCTGTAACACCTATTAGCTTTAATTTTGATGAAGGATTGTTGTAAAAATTTGACGCAATAATTGCCAGGGTTGTATTAGAATCTTCTACTTGAATAAACGTAATGCCACGCTGCATTTCTTCTGGTAATACTTCACAAATAATTGAAGTTGCGCCCAGACTTATTGCTTTGTCTATATATAAATGACCATCTACAGAAACACCCTTTTGGGCAACAAATACAGCTCCATTTTTAATTGTTCTAGAATCAAAAGCTATTTGAGTTACCTCCATATTAGTATCTCCGAAAACAGCATTAACAGAAACCTTATACAATATGTCTTTTAATAACTTCACCTAAGACAGATTTAAAATTATGGTTGCTCCCTTTTTAATTGGTGTACCCTTTTTAAGAGATTGTTTTTTTACTTTTCCTATTCCTTTAACCTCTACTATTAATCCAAAATTTTCTAATAAAGAAATAGCGTCCATTGCTGGCATTCCGGTTACATTTGGAATGATATCATTATTTTCTGTTATTTCTTTATTGAAACTAGTGTAGAGGTTCTGAATTATTTCTGAAGAAAAATTTTCTTTTACAATATCATCTTTAATTGGAGTGCTAGTATATATCTTTTGTGCAATCTCCTTAAAAACTGGAGCAGCTACTGTAGCTCCATAATATCCTTTTTTCTTGTTAGGATCATGAATAACTACAATACATGAATATTTTGGAACATCAGCAGGAAAAAAACCTGCAAAAGAGGCTACATATCTTTTGTTTGAATACCCTGCAGGAATTGTATCTCCTTTTTCGTTTACATACTTACCAATAAATTTTTTTGCGGTACCTGTTTTTCCTGCCATCGAAAAATTTGGAGAATAAATAGTACTGGCAGTTCCTTTTACAACAACATTTTCCAATACTTTTTTAAGCTTTTTAATCGTTTCTGGAGAAGCTATTTGAGGGTTTAAGATTTCTGTTTTAACTGTTTTTTTAATTCTATTTTCTTTTCTCAACTCTTTTATAAATTGGGGCTTTACCATTACGCCATTATTAGCAACTGCATTGTATAGCGTTAATGTCTGAAGAGGAGTGATGGCAATACCATATCCCCAAGACATCCATTCTAAACTAATTTTACTCCAGCCTGGTTTACCAGGATAATAGAAGGTAGGTTCTCCCTCTCCTTTAATAGGTAATCCAATTTTTTCAGTAAGACCGTATTCTTTAAAATGTTTGAGAAACTTCTCTGGTTTATCATCATAATGTTTGCGAATTAATTTAACAATACCAACATTGGATGATACTTCAAAAACTCTTGCAGCAGATATTTCACCATAGCCGCCTCTTTGAGAATCTTCAACTCTTTTGCCGTGAATAAAAATTCGCCCTTTTTCTGTATCTACCACCGTAGATGTATCTATTACCTTATCATCTAACGCAGCCATTAAGCTTGCCAACTTAAATGTAGATCCGGGCTCATCAGATTCCCAAACTGCATAATTTCTTTTTTCATAATATTTACCTGCAGAGGTTCTTCCTAAATTTG
>ENA-ORDA01001948-ORDA01001948.1-marine-metagenome-genome-assembly--contig:-NODE-1948-length-16402-cov-12.833874_pt1 | contig 16402 bp, 35 predicted proteins | sample MGYA00237778_ERZ508506 | MGnify/ENA primary metagenome ERZ508506 (study PRJEB26177, sample SAMN06267891) | marine metagenome | isolation source: Monterey Bay, California, USA | place: Pacific...
TCATATTATACGTTTTTCCAGACTTCAATTTGAGCAGATGGAGTATTACCTACCCATCCTAGTAAAGTTGCACCCTCTAATCTTCCAGAGTTATCACCTGAAGAATCCCTAATAATTTCATAGGTTAAAATATCACCTTGTGCAGCGACTATAGGAACTGTTAATTCGTAAGGAATTAATAAATTTTCCTCTGAGATTTTAAAAACTTTAGGGTCGCCTACCTGAACCCCATTAATTAAAGCTCTAAAAGCAAAAACAGAATAAATCCCTGGGTTTGTTTCTTTTGAGACAGAAATAAAAGTGTTTACAAGGTAGTTACCTGCTGTAACAAACGAAATATTACCACTTGATAATATCTCTACATTTACAGACTGATTATCAGCTCCAAACTCAACCTGTAAGGCTGTATCTGTTGTTAATGGACTTTGAACATCATAAGAAGTTCCCTTTATTTGAAAAACATATTGAGCTGTTATATTAGGAACTAAAGATATAATATCTCCAATCAAATAACTCTTTGTTGCGTTGGAATCGTCTACATCAGTTCCTACAAGGAAATCATTTACAGTTACTACATTGTCAAAACTATAAGTGCTTATCTTACCCATTTTCTTTTTTTATTTCTCCTGTTTGTATATTGATTACAGCGTCTTCGCCATATTTTTTAATTAGTTTTTGCTCCTCTAAAGCATACTCAGCTTTCATTTCTGAAATGTCAGACATTAAAGCGTTCTGCTGAATAACCGTATCTCCCAATGAGATTTTTAGTTTGTTGAAAGAGTTTACTAATTCCTGTATTCTTTCTAATTCTTTTTTAGTTAATTTATTCATTTTATTTGATTTTTTATAAAGATAGTAAATTATTTAATAGCATCCTATTCCGCTATCTTGTTTTTAGTATTTTAGCTATTCAAAGTTAAAACTTGAGTAACGGGATTGATTATAGATTGAAGAAGATTATCTGCTGACAATTTTTCCATTTCAACTTGACTTGCTCCCATTGAAGTTTTAACCCATTCTGTAACTTCAGCATTTGTTATAGTATCAAAACCTTGAAAATTGCTTAAGTCATCTACGTTTAATGTTTGTAAACCCTCAGTTGTTGCTCCATTTCCTAATCCATCAGAAACAATCAATTTCCAATTTACTTTAAAAATAACCAGAGGTTCGGTATTTCCTTCTTCATCTGTGTATGAAGTATAAACCTCTACGTCTCTGCAATTCCATTTATATGTGTTCATTTTTATTTTTTTTATGTTAACTCAAATATAGGAGTTCCAATAATACCTCCCATATTACCCGTAGTATTAAAACCTATTCCAACAACATCTCCAGCAGAAAAAGAAGTATCTGAGGAAGTCAAGTTAAATGTAATTTGCCCAGTATCACCAGAACCAGAAGAAGTTACAAAACTTCCGTCATACTCTACAGTATATCTGTTTTTAAAAATTTTCATTTTAATCTGCAAACCACTTGCCCACTGAGAACTATCTACACTTCTAATAGTAAAACTTTTTAAAAAACAATTAGCTGGCATAGCTAAATCTACATAATAAAGTGGAGACCATTGTGTCCAAGTGCCAAACCTTGTAATCATGTTACCGTTTGATTTACTTCTAAACACATAATAAAATGAAGTATTATTTCCAGAATGATTAGAAGCGAAAGTATATGAGAAAACTTGAGCAGAACCACCACCACCACCACCAGAGGAAACACTACCATCAGCCATTAAGAACTCAGACTCAGTACCTCCATTTTTTACAAATAAATCAGATGTATATTTCTTAGCCATATTATATATTTTTTAAAATGTATTTGTAATTATGTTAACCCACTCATAAGTACCACTTGCTACCTCCATACACATATCTACATAACTTGCTGAACCATCTGTTGTATATCTCATAGCACCCACGTTTGAAGCTGTAGCACTATCTGTGTTATCTCCAACTTGCACACTTCCCTCAGCCTTTATATTACCACTTACCTCAAGTTTTTCTGTTGGTGTAGTTGTTCCTATTCCTAATCTTAAATTAGGCTCGTCTACAAACACTGTATCAGAAACTAATGTATTACCATCTCCAATCCAAATTCTTCCTTCAGGAAGGTTAGGAACATCATTAGCCCTCATTATAGATGACACCGTAATAGAACCTGAAGTTCCTGTTGATACCTTACCAACAAGTCCCATGTTTTGAATAACGTTATCTTCTCCTGTAGGTTTAGTTAACGTAAGTCCTCCTCCTGATTTTAGATATACAGTATCTCCTGTAGTTGGAACAGTTCCATCAATAGGAGATGTTATAATATTTGTTAACGCTCCAGTGATTACCACAAAGCCAACATCATTGTTTACTAATGTAGTTTTAAGTAATCCAATAGCTGGATAATTACTTGCACTTATTAAAGCATTTGCAGGAGCTACCTCTATTGTAGCTGTTGCACCAACAGTACCTGTTTGATATACAGGTGTACCTACTGTTATAGTTCCGCCTGAAGTGTTCTTACACGCTATTTCTACAAGTGTTGACGCTCCTGGTACTACATCAGACCACTGACTTACACTACCTGTAGATGTTAATATTTGACCTATAGTTCCTGCAGAATCATTGGAGTCAATAAAGGCTTGACTTGCTTTTATATTTCCATCAACATCTATCGAATCCTTAAATTCTATTGGCATATTATCCTATTTTAGTTACTATTACCCTAACTGCTGCTGTAGCAAGAGCAACCGTAGTTGCCAGAGTGATTGTATTAGTTGTAGTTCTTTCAACACTTAAAAAAACTGTCTCAAATGTTGTTGCATTGTAACACTGAACAGCAACATCTCTAGTAGCTAAATTATGAGTAACAACGTATGACGTTAAACTACCATTTCCTATATTAGCAGCAAACTCCCTTGTTGCAACCTCAGTATCAACAGCAGTCGCAAAATCTGTAACCTGTGATGCTGTTATTGCTATAGTCGTACTAGAAGCTGCAGTAATAAGTCCTTTACCATTTACAGTAAAAGTCCCTACAGATGATGCAGTTCCAAAAGTCCCTACATTAGAGTTAACAGTCGCTAAAGTACTCGATAATACAACATTCGCAGTTCCATCAAATGCAACAGTAGGCGATGTCATATCTCCAGATATAGAGAAGTTTCTAGCTGTAGCTAAGGCAGTTGCTGTACTTACAGTACCTGTAATAGTACCAGTAACAGTTAACCCTCCTGTTATCGTAACATTAGTTCCGCTATCCACTATAGAGGAGTCAATAAATTGAGTTCCAGTATTATCCCATTTCAATATAGCATTGTTTGTAAATGCCGCAGCATTTTTTAAACTTATCGTTCCAGAAGTGCTTATTGTTCCTCCTGTTAATCCCTCTCCTGTTGCTACAGAAGTAACAGTACCCGAAGAACTCCCTACAGATATCCAACTAGTACCGTCATAGTATTTAAGAGCTGTTGAAGCTGTATTAAAAATAAGCTGTCCTTGACCTGATACTACAGGGTCTGATGCTAGATTTTGAATTTTTACGTTCTGTATTTCATTATTCTCTAACGAAAGATTGTTTAGATACTTTATTGCCATTGTTTTAGTTTAAGAATGCCTCTCCTGCAAATGCTGAAGAAAATGTTATTGTTATTCTTGATAAGTTTACGTATTGTACCTGACCAAACACCTCAGTTCCTGCTGAATCTACAACGGATACCGAAGGAAATTTATCTAGTGTGTGATTTATAATCCAAGTGTTAGAAGCTACGGTTTGACTAAACACAAAGTTTTTATCTCCAGTTGCTCCGTATGAAAGTATTGAAACTATATAGTTGTTATCCTCTACTAAGTTTCCGTTCCCTGTAGCATAGGTTAATCCTATATCGTAGAACGTAGGCTCTAATACATTTTGAACCGATGAATCCCATTTGTATATTCCAAACTGAGAAACATTACTACCATTACTAATCATTACGGTAGAACCTATAAGTGGATTAGTGTAAAAAGAACTTACATCATCAGCTCCCCCTAACACTCTTTCACTCAACATAAATGTCGATATAGAACTAAGAGGCACTGTATTACCTAAAGTAGACGAAAAAGATATAGTACCTAGCTCCCTAACATCTGACCCTGTTTTATCTTGATACTTATAATGTAAGTCAGGATTATCAATACGGTTTTGATTGTTAAGAAAAGTTGCTACCTTTTGGGCTGTAAAGTTTTTAGTAGAATTATTAGACTGTGAATCAGTTCCAATCCACCTGTCAGAGCCCACAACTTCCGTGTCATTCGTATATTGACTTATTTTACCCATAGTAATCTCTTTTAATTACAAAGATACACTATTTATTTCTGCAGTCTGTTCAGACGTTAAAGCTTTAGCAAACCAAGTTTTAGCCATCATTATTGAAAGATGCTCCTTGTTTCTTCTAATAATATCTAAATCATCTTCTGTTGGTGATTCTATTAATATCATTTCGTTGATAATATTTACGCTATCGTAAGCTGCAGATATGCTTTGTTGTACTTCTTCTGATGTCATATTTGTGTATTTTTTATACTATTTTTAAATCATTCCCATCTCTCCAAACATCTCCAGCACTTAATCCAGTAGCTGAAGTTGGCAAGTCAGCTAAGTTTAAAGTACCTCTAAGTACAGTTTCAACTATATTAGGATTTCCTATCGTTACAGTATTACTTCCATTCCCTACTGCTTGATATCCTATCACAATCTGATTAGTTTGACTTATATTTAATGGTCCTGACTCAGCACCAACAAAAACATTTTTATCTCCAGTCGTGTTAATATCCCCAGCCTGAGTACCTAAAGCTACATTGTTATTTCCAATCGTGGTATCAAATAATGCTTCGTATCCAATTGCTACGTTGCTACTTGCGGATGTATTAGAACGTAATGAACGTAATCCACTTGCTACGTTATTACTTCCTGTTGTGTTAAAAAATAATGACTGATAACCAATAGCTGTGTTACTTACTCCTCCTACATTGCTCCATAAAGAAAAAGTTCCAACCGATGCATTTTGAGCTCCATTTGTGTTAAGACGTAAGGATTGATAACCGATAGCTACGTTACTAACTCCAGTTGTGTTTGCATTCAATGCTTCTCCACCAATACCTACGTTTCTATTGTTTGCAGTAACATCATTTGTACCAGAGCTATCTCCTAAATATACAGAGTTTCCACCATCGTTTAATGATATTTTTCCTACTACTTGTAAAGCTTCAGTTGGTGTTGTTGTTCCGATTCCTACATTACCAGTTGTGTAAACTGCGTCTAAAGGGTTCGTTCCATCAACAAACTTACCGCCACCTCCACTTGCTGCTACAGTATCTACAATGTCCGACATTGTGTACGGTTCAGTCTTTGAATTTATTAGTGCTGACTTTTTTTCTGTTAAGTCTACATTCTCTGATATCCCTATAAATCTTTTTCCTCCAGGTATTATTGCCATGTCTTTTTTTTTAAACTATACAAAGATACTAAAAATTATCTTTTAGTATATATGATTATTAATATCAAAATTACAGCAAAAATTTGCCAGTAAAATGTATTCTTTTTATTTTCTTTGTAATACTTCACTGGAATATTTCGTTCAATTATTTTCTCAACAAATATAGTGTCGCATTCTCCGTTAATATATATCGAATCCCTGAATCTAAGAACCTTTACGGTAAGATTATCCTTGGTTAGTACAATTGTGTCGAGTAAGTACTTTTCATGCACTACAGTGTCTGAAATGACCTTATTCGTGTTTATCCTAATCGTATCAATTAATTTAACACTATCTACCCTATGAACGTAAGGAAACTTTTTAACTATCCGAGCATGCCTTTGAATAGGACTGCAAGAAATAAATATGAAAATTATTAGTATTATGCTTGTTAGTTTCATATTTTATTTTATTTTGTTTCAAAAATTAAACAAACTTGAGTTATCCCACCTTGCTTTCGTTCCTCTAATATCGTAGTGAACAAATCCATTGTATAGACCAACTCCTCCCTCATTCATTTTGCCTTGTTTAATGAGTTTTAAGATAGTTCTAGCTAATTTCTTTGGTGTAATATCCCTCACGGTAATATCACTCGCAGAAGCAGTCAGATGTTGACTGAATTTAGCCCCTCCTATTCTCTTATTGTAAGCTGGATGCCTGTAGCCTGAGTTTATATGAATAGGTTTTTTCAACTCATCCCTTAGCACTTGTAAGTTATAAGCTAATTTATTGACATTTGAAATATACTTCTCAGGAACAGTCGTTCCGTCATTACATTCAAATTCTCTTAAAGTAAAATTAGTAGTTAATTTCATTATTTGTGTAATCTTTTATATTTTTCAAATTCTCTCTTTAAAGAATTGTATTTAGTTTTCCAGGTTTTAACCTCTTCTTTTAAATCTCGGCTTTCTTCCTTAACCAACTTTAATTCACTTCTAACGTAATTCAACTCTTCTTTTAACTCTGTGTATCTTTCCTTCTGGTCTATTACAAATTCATTGTAAGCAGCTTGCATTGAAACAACTGCATCACTTCCAGCTTTCTTTTCGTTAATGCTTTTCATCTTTAAACCTCCGAAATAAGCACCAACTCCGCCTAAAGCAATAACAATGTTATCCCAGTTCATCTTAAAAAATTCTACTATCATTTTAGTTCTTTTTTTTAATAAAAACGTAGTTAACCACCACATTATCTGTTAGAAAGGTTGTTGTTTGTGTGTACATACTATATAGCTATTATTATTCCTATTACCATAATGCTATAATATTATCTGCACTAGTTCCTGTAGCAAAAACTCTAACAACTTGAACTGGTATAAAAGTACCATCCTGAACATTCTCGAAAGTAACATCATCACCTCCAGCAGTCCTAACCTTTAAAGGTCCTCCTGTTCCAACGTACAATACGTTTCCGTTGTTCTCAATTCCATCTGGTGAAGATGGGTTTGGTATGTTTACCGTGTCACTAGGGACAACAAGAACTGCCTTGCTTGCTTGTAATTTTTGATATGCCATTTTTTTTATTTTTTATATGGGAAAACCCTATTTAATGTATCCTGTCTTTTGCTGCATCCGCAGTCTTTACCTGTTGCTGCAGAAACCTTTTCTACAACCTTCTTTATTCCTGTTGCCTTTGTTATCTTAGCAACCGTGTCCCCGAATCCTTTTGATTTCATATTACTTTTTTTTACAAATACATATCTTGTTAGGACATGATTTTTCTCCAAACATTAGCTTACACATCTGTAAGTTCCACCATGTTTTAAAATCACTCCAACCTTTTTGAATCTTTAACCCTATTTTTACTAGTAATCTTCCCATGTTAATATTTTCCTTTTTTATTTTTCGGAGAACTCTTAGTCGAACCTCCCTTTCCTGCCCATAAATTTTTACAAGCCCAATATCTAGCAGTAAGCTTACTGGTAGCTGTACCACATTTATGCCTAGCCTTAAAAGACTTTCTAGCAGCAGCAGAGTAATTATGTCCGTAACCCTTTGCTCCAAAGTGAATTAGCTTCTCCTTGCCGTTCTCGCAAGCCTTAACCATTCTCTTCTTCCCTGGTCTAGTACTTGAACGTACTACGTTACACTTCATTTTACTTTTTGTCGGCATATTACTTCTTTTTTCTTACAGCAGAAACTTTTTTACCTCCTGCTCCTTGCTTACCTATTGATTTCTTCTCAGACTGCTTCTTCTTAAGAGTACTCTTAGACATCTCTGACTTAGTAACAGGTGTCTTGGAAGAGACTCTTTTTGACGGTCTGCAGTATTCACTTTTACTTCCTGTACCACATGGCTTACCTGTCTTGGTGTCAACCCACTTTTCAGCAGTCCATCTCTTTAGGTTAGAACCTGCAGTAGACTTCTTCACCTTACCCTTAGCTTTACGACACTTAGCTGTAGCCTGGGCAGCTCTCGCTGACCACTTGCCGTAGCTCTTCATCGTCTTTCTATAACAGGCATCTTTAGGCATGCTACTTCTTTTTACCGCACTTACTCATGTAAGCTGATTTCATAATCGTTTTCTGAGACGGTAGTCCCAGCTTTTCAGGAGAACCAAGCTTATTGATAGCTGCACTGAAATAAGGTTTTATTGTTTTCTTCATAGTATTTATTTTTTTTTCATAGACATCTCTATCATATTACCCATCATTTCACCCCTCATAACTCCTCTAGCAATCATAGAAACCTTCTTAGCCTCTTTTCTTTCTTGCTTATCCTTAAGAGCAACCTGAATAGCTGTCATCCCGTTTGGTATTCTTACTTTATTTTTCATAGTTATTATTTTTTCTTTTTACCTCTAGCTTTTTTATCTCCCTTGGTATCATTAGTATCACCCCTGTTTTTACTCTGAGGTCTTAAGGTTACCTTTCCGTTGCTCTTGTGAGAAACATCCTTCTTATCGCCATTGCCATAAGTACCCATTTCTCTATTCAGCCTCACAAGGTCAGCCCTTCTAGCTCTCTCCTTTTTACTTTTGTTGTACTTCTTTTGATACTCGTTCTTCTTCTTCCTAGCCTCTGGATTATCTTTATAGTACTGTGCCGTTCTTCCTAAAGCCATTACTTTTTCTTTCTTTTAGCTAGTCTTGAAATACGAGTAGTTTGACCAAGCCCTCTTAATCCAGTTAGAGTACTTCTGACACCTCTCTTTTGAGCTGATGCCTTGTTTTGCCAAGTCTGAACGTCTTTATTCTTAAACGCAGAACTGTTAGGGTCGACCATAGACTTCGAGAAATCAGCCTTTGTTTCTTCCTTTTTTTTCTGTGCTTTAGCTGCTGCAGCCTTACACTTCTTCAAACTATCACCAGTTAAACCAGAACAACTCATATTTCAATTTTTATTGTTATATTTGTTACAAAGATAATAAATATAATTAAATGAAGAATATAGAATATGACTACCTTAAATATTGGAGAGTTATCCGATATTTTATAAAATCAAAATACGGATTAACAACAGCAGACTTAGAAATGCTAATATTTTTATACTCGGAAAGCTACTTCGATAAAAATAAATTTCAGGAATTTAACGAACTTATATCATGGGACGTTTCAAGGTTTGACCGACTACTTAGAGACGGATGGATTGAGGTCTTTAGAAAAAGATACGGTAACAAAAAAGGTCTTTACAAGCTATCGTACAAAACGAATAGAATAATTAAAGACATGTATAAGAAGCTCAACGGAGAAGAAATCCCTATGAGCGAAAAAAGAAATCCAATGTTTAAAAAGAATGTTAGGTACACCGACAAGGTATACCGTAACATGATTAAGTCTATGAACGCCTTTATAAAACAACAACGACATCCCTCTCAGAAATAACCGTGTAGGTCTCTGAGCCTATCAGCATTGTGAACCCAGCGTTTTTATCGTAGTATATGGAGTCGCCATCGTTTATTACGGTGACATCACTCCCTGGCTTTATAACATTCGCCCTCTTGTACCTCATCTGACTTGCGTCTTCAGCAGATAAAAGAAGCCCAGAGGAGGTTTCTATTTCCTCCTCTACATTTTTAACTAATATATATTTTCCTATTGGCTTCATAATTCTTATTTATCTTCGTATGTTCTTGCCATTGTTATGATGGCGTTGGTTGAAAGTATAGTCACAGCAACTGATACAGCGTTCTCTAAAGCACTCTTGGTAACCTTTAGAGGGTCAATTACACCCATCTCGTACATGTTACCCCACTTCTGTGTCTTAACATTGTACCCGTTGTGGTATCCATCATACTCCAACAAGGCTGGGTCAAAAACTTCGTCTCCAGCGTTCTTGATTATCTGCTCTAAAGGTGCACGCAGTGCACTCGCCAATATTTTAGCAGCAACCGTACTCTTAGCCTCAAGCTTCATAGCCTCCCTTGTTAGAGCGATTCCTCCACCAGGAAGTATTCCCTCCTCTATCGCAGACCTGACTGCACAAACAGCATCGTCAATCCTGTCGTATAGTTCCTTCTGCTCAAGGTCAGTGTTTCCACCAGCGTATATCACACCAATGCCACCCATTAGTGACGCAATCCTAGAAAGAATAAACTCCTTGTCATCCTTCCTCTTAGCGTTCTTGTGTGCCTCCTGAAGCTGCTCAACCCTTTCGTTGATTCCCTCATTCACATCGTCCTCCTTGATGATAACGGTAGACTCCGAGTCAACGATAATCTTCTTGGCGTGTCCAAGGTCTTCATACGTCATGTGACTCAAGTCATCCCCAGTCTTCTCCGAGTAGTAGGTAGCACCCAACGTCAACGCAATGTCCTGCATTAACTCGTGCTGCCTGTAACCGAATGATGGTGGTGGCACTACGCAAATCTTAACATCCCTCTTTATCTTGTTGGCTGCTAACGTGTTAACAACATTTGATGAACAGGGTGCTATGATTAGTAGCTTCTTTCCATCTGCAATGATTGGTTTTAAAACATTCTCAATCTGCAGAATATTACTAATCTCAGAGTCTGAGACCAGCACATAAACATCATCGAATATACATTCGTCCTTCTTTTGGTCGGTTATAAATAAGTTTGAAGCAAAGCCCCTTTCTATTTTTAATCCGTTTGTTGTCTCGAAGTAAGTATCCGATGTCTGAGACTTGTCAACCGTGACAATCCCATTTTTACCTATAGCCTTGTATACCTTCGCAATAATACCACCCACTTCTGAGTCATTATTCGCTGATATCGTAGCAACGTCTTTTAGTTTTCCTTTCGTTACAGCTCGTGAGTTGCTTTTCATCGACTTGATGATTCCCTTAGTCTCCTCAACCATATCCCTGAGTACCTCAGTCTTGTTCACACCATCCACTATGTGCTCCATTCCTCCCTTAACCAGAGCCTCAGTCAACACTATCGCTGTCGTAGTTCCATCACCAGCAGAAGTAGCAGTCCTGTCAGCCGCCTCCTTCATCATCCTAACCGCAAGGTTCTCAACAGGGTCAATCAAATCCACAGCCTTAGCGACAGTTACCCCATCCTTAGTAACAGTAATCCCGTGAGTATGGTGTGGTGACTCTATAAGAACAGTCTGACCCGATGGTCCTAGCGTGCTCTTTACGGCTGCAGAGATTACCTCAATCCCTTTTATTAGTTTTTTCCTACCTTCTTGGTCGAAAATTAAGTTTTTTGGTGTGTACCCTCCGTTTTCCATATTGATTTTATTAAATTATAGTACAAAGATAGCATTTTTTTATTAGCTAACCTAGATTAATGAGGATAATATATACGCTAACTTGTAACCAGCAAAAGCACCCAGTGCTGCAGGTACAGGAAACATGATGAACTTACCCAAGCTGGTCACGTACTTCGGTCTGTTTATAACCTTTCCAACGTAAAAGTAGTACGTCATGTACGCCAACAATACCATCAGGTCCATCCTCTGGGCTATAAACACGACCAGTATCGACCCCAATAACCCGTAAACGAAGTTTTCTACTGCAGCGATGCGAAGCTCCTTTAAATCGTGCTCCCTGTACTCCTGCTTTATTTTCTTTAAACTCATATTTTATTTTTTATCCTAATTTCTTTACCGTGTACTCAGAACCATTCACAGAGTTCCTCCTAAATATCTCAGCGAACCTATCAGCCTCCTCCACCTTCTCAAACTCCATAGGTATGCCCTCGTCATCGTTCACCAAAAAAGTGTGCTTTATATTCTCATCATAGATTTGAAACGTGCATTGGTCTAATAAAAAACTCAATGAAAATTATTTTAATTTAGATTTCTTTAGAATTAAAGAAGCTGTTTTAGACTGTTTAGTAAAGTCAATAGTATTCTTCTTAGCTAAGTTTCTTGAAGCTAATGTTGAAAATCTTTTTGCAGATTGTTCTGTTAATACAGGTATTGATTTTATAGCGATTGCCATTGTTTATTGTTGTTTTTAATTGAGACCAAATCTACAACAAATATCTTAACTTTCAAAAAAGAACTTTACTCATTCCAAAAAACTAGCGTAAGCAGTCCTGGGGTCAAATGTTGAAAACGAAAAAATTGACCCTCCATATAGAGAGAGAGAGAGAATATATATTTATATATTTTTTTACTAGATAAAAGTAAGTTAAATATTAACATATTAACATATTCCCAGTAAATACAAGGAAAGTAGAAACATATTTTTAACATTGAAATGTTGAAAGTTAACATAAATCAAAGAAAATGAGATAAATGTTAGCCGAATTTAAACGACTACATTCGGCTAGCTACTTTTTTGCCTTGGTCTAAAAACAAAAAAGAGACACGAATGTCCCCTGATTGTCCTTTGAAAAAATAATTGTCGCTCTCTAATATTAGTTTTTTTGGTCTCTATTTAACACCCTTCATGTACTTAATATTTATACTAATCAAACCAAGTAGAATGACAAACTCACCAACGTCATTTAACTCGTCTAACCTGTACCAACTAAATCCAACCGCAAATCCAATTTGTATCCTATTATGTATCTCTATCACGTAGTCCATTCGTAAAGGTACAAAAACTATCAGATACCCGTAGTATTTGGGTTATATATCATCTCACGTCACGTTACCCATTTCAGAAAGTCATTTTTTTTTCGATAGGGGGTTCTTGATTTGGCTCACCCCGTCCAAACATTTTGGCTTTTCATATGGCTGTAGCTACCTACCTACCTGCCTGCCTGCTGTAGCTACCTACCTACCTGCTGTATCTCCTGCTGTACCACCTACCTATCTGCCTACCTGCCTGCCTGCCTGCCTGCCTACCTGCCTGCAGGATATACAATGAATGAATGAATGAATAATGTATACATATATATATGAATGAGACACACAGAGATATGCGTTAACCTCTGCCCTTAAATCTGCCCATATAAATAAATCTACGTGTACACAAATTGCTACAAAAGTTACAATTTTAAAAAAACTTTGCTATCCGTATGCCTTGGAAACGCAGTAAAATGAAAAATAAATGAAAATAATCTGTGAATAACTTGTTTATTAAATTCCTTTGTCATATACTTGCAATGTCAAAACGAGACACCCGTTCCTTGAAATACTGTAGAATAATGATAATCAGCGAGTTAGCTTAATAACTACTAGTTAACTTGCTGAAAATCAACATAACGTGTACCTAAGGGTAGTAAGTGTAGACATCGGCACACACACACGTACTAACAATTAAACTAATAACAAAAACCAAAACAAGATGAAAGATTTAAAACAAATTTTAGAAACATTAGAAGTAGTAGCAGTAACTGATGGTAGCGACTTAGGTAGCAAGCTAGTAGTAAGAAGAGGATTTATGGAATTTCAAATATCAAGGTCGATAGGCTTAAACAATAGGAGTCTTTTACCCGAGATGGATGTCACATTTAAATCAATGGATGGATTATACTTAGGAGGATTCAGTGGGACTTTTGTAACTGATGAGGAGACCGTAATGTTAAACAAGATGTTTATAGATGCTTGGGATAAAGAAGCGAGAAAAGAAAGCAAATTAAGAGATTCTCAGAAAGATAAATTTTGGAACGAGATGAACAAGTAATACTGACGAGTCTTTACGAGACGAAACGCTGTGAAGCGTCTATTACAAACAATTAAAACCAACACAAGATGAATAAGCAAGATTTAAAAGATGGATTAACATTCATAGCAATGGGATTAGTTTCCCTAGCAACAATTTTCTCGATGATAGTAATATTTGCTAATAACTAAAACCAATAAATTATGACAACTTACGAGACATTAAATTCCGAGACCACAATCAAGAGTGGAATTGAAATAGTAGTTACCACTATTTTTAAAAAAATACACTTATCTAAACCTTTCACAACTATTTTCTATGAAATGACAATAGACGGAAATTCAGTTGGTTCTTATGAGATGAAAAAAAACGAAGTGAATTGGTACATAGAAAACTATGAAACTTATATTAACTAAAAATAAATAAATTAATCGGGGACGAATGTCCCCACAAAACCAATAAAATTATGAAATACAGATTAGAATTTTTAGATACTAGAGCTAGAAGAAGAAGAATTATAAAAGAATTAAATGATAAAAAGCATTTGGACAACTTCATTGCATACATAGAGCGAACAAGAGATTGGATGTTGGACGAAGTACACAAGTTAAATTAAATTAAAAAAATAAATATTATGAAAACAATTACAATAAGAGCAAAGGAATGGTTTGACAAGGCAAATGGAAACAGTTACTTTTCAGCAGTGGTAGAGGTAGAGAAAGAAAATGAAGTAGATGTATTCAAAATTCCTTTTCAGTATGGATACGGGAATCACTACGAAACAGAAGTGAAAGCAGTATTAACCGAACACAATGTTATCTCCTGCGAGTATGGGCAAAACTTACGAAGATACTGCGAAAAAAACAATATAGAATTCAATAGTAGTATAGAGACCGAATGTAAGAAAAGAGAATTAAAATTTAACTAAATTAATTAATCGGGGAACAATGTTCCCCATAATACCAAAACAAAATGGAAGATTTAAACAGAAGATACCAAGACATACAAGCTGAGTTAATGAAGTCAACAAGTTTGACAGAAGAACAAGTAACAGATATAGCTTTGGCAGTAGCAAAAGTAAATGTATCAACAAATAAGAAAGTGGAGATACTAGAGCAAATTTTAATACTTAATAAAAAAACAAATATTATGAAAGTAACAGTTACCAAGTATACCAAATCTGAAATTGCATCAATTCAATATGGAGACGACCCAACAACATGGACGTACAACCTTAATGATATAACTATCTCCAATTCATTTGCAGATGCGATTTTAAGATTAATAAAACTAGATGCAGACATTACCGTAATAACTAAAGAATTTACGAATTAAACTAAATAAATTAATCGGGGACAAATGTCCCCACAAAAACCAACACATTATGAAAACTTATTTTGAACCGAATGAATTAATAGAGATGGCACAGAGACATGCTGAGAATTGTGTAGTCGATATAAACAAAGAAATTTTTGAACAAGATTTCTTTATGGAGTATGTGTCTGCATTTACGAAAGCATTTTATGAGTATGCTCAGACAAGTAAAGACTACTCTGAGATAGTGAAAGGAAATATTAATAACTAAAAAAACCAATAACAATATGAAAACTACAAAACAAAAATGCCAAGATTTATACGACAAAATTTATGACGCATTTCACAATCAAAGTGGAGGAGAATACAATGATACAATGTTCGTCCAATGGCAGGGAGCAAGTGAAGATATGTTTGAAGCGAATGAAGATGGAGATTGGGATTATGCTCTTGATAATCTTAAAGAATGTTGGGACTACGTCAAGGTATGCAAGAAGATAGATGATTTACAAACCAATATGCCTAACGCAATATACTGCTAAACAAATAAACAAACTAAATATTAATCGGGGACAAATGTCCCCACAAAAACCAACACATTATGAACATTATATGTAAAAAAATAAACGCAGGATACTTCATTGTCGAAGTAATGGTAGACTATAATTCAATAGGCAAGTTTGGGGAGAGAGATATGCAAGTGATTGACGATATCAGAGAATGGTTAGATGGAACAGACTGCTTTGAATACTTCGAGTCCAGGAAAGAATTGGAGGAATATTGTATAAACAAACTAAAATAAATATTAATCGGGGAGGTAACTCCCCACAAAACCAAAACAAATGAGAGAAACAAATTTATTCATAGTATTAGACGAAGAAAGTTTAAATACTTTAAAAGGGAAAGGAAACAAAACTGCAAAGTTTCACACAGAAGAAGAAGCAGATATGTTCGCAGCAGGAAAGTCAGAAGTTTGGACAGTAGTAAAAGTACACTTTCAACATCCATTTATTAATCACGAAGTAAATTAAAAAAATAAATATTATGAAAACAATTTCAAGAGAGAAAAAAATATCGGTTAAGGCTTGGATTATATACCTAGTGTTTGCAATAGCATTAGGATGCCTAGCAACAAGTTGTTCTACTCAGAAGGGATACAATTACAAAAAGCATTATAAAACTCAGAGAGCAAAGAAGAAGATAGTTAGATTTTTTGATTTAGACCATTGCAAAAAAAACAATCATAGCTTCAAATAATCAAATTAAAGTTATTAACATTAGATTGTTCATAAGTATAGAGATAAAAGTTTTGTGAATAAACATTTAATAACTAATATTGCATATCGATAAAAATAAACACTAAAAAAATAAACACTAAAAAAATAAACACTATGAAAAAAATTGAACACACGAGAGGATTACTGAGGTTTACGAGGAAAGATATCTTGGAGAGAATGGAAGCAAGGTATTTATTGCCAGAGAGTGAGAGCTACCTATACTATGATGGGAACAAAGATATAGCATTCGTACAAAGACCAGGTGGTTTAAGGCTGGTATGCACACTAAGAAAAGAAAACCTACACGATACATTTCACAACAGTCACTCAAGGAATAGAAA
>ENA-ORDA01001950-ORDA01001950.1-marine-metagenome-genome-assembly--contig:-NODE-1950-length-16394-cov-4.186125_pt1 | contig 16394 bp, 10 predicted proteins | sample MGYA00237778_ERZ508506 | MGnify/ENA primary metagenome ERZ508506 (study PRJEB26177, sample SAMN06267891) | marine metagenome | isolation source: Monterey Bay, California, USA | place: Pacific...
GGGTGGAGGACCACCCGGACCAAAGAAGGGTGGAGGACCACCCGGACCAAAGAAGAGCGGAGGACCACCCGGACCAAAGAAAGGTGGAGGACCACCCGGACCAAAGAAAGGTGGAGGACCACCCGGACCAAAGAAAGGCGGAGGACCACCCGGACCAAAGAAGGGCGGAGGACCACCCGGACCAAAGAAGAGCGGAGGACCACCCGGACCGAAGAAATCAGGACCACCTGGTCCAAAGAAAAGTGGGGGACCACCCAAGGGGGGTCCATCTGGGCCTAAACGTGGACCGCCTCGATGAAGGGCGTTAATATGAACCGCAATCTTAGTGAATTCGGAGGAATTCATTTCTCTGGAAAACTGCGACCATCCCAGGTTGCAGCAGTATCTGTAATAGAACCTGAATTAGAATTAGAAGGTAAGCATTTACACATTGTTGCCCCTCCAGGATCTGGTAAAACGGTACTTGGATTGTATGTCTGGTCAGACCTTGTTCGAAAACCTACTCTAGTACTATCACCGAATTCAGCAATTCAAGCTCAATGGGCTGCTCGCACCTCACTTTTCGAACTTGATGGAAAAGAGGATTTAATCAGCACAGATTCCAAGAACCCAGGTCTGTTGACTTCTTTGACATATCAATCGATAACCATGCCAAAGAAAGGTGGAGATGACTTAGACGAAAGTGCTCTTCAACTATGGAATCTAACTCTTATCGAAAAAGGAGAAGCAGACACGAGTGAATCGGCTGAAGCATGGATCCTAGATTTGAAAGACAAGAATCCAGATTATTATAACTCTCGTCTATCGGTCTATAGGAAAAAGGTTCGAGATGACTTAGCCAAACATGGCAATGCAATGTGGACTTTACATGACTCTTCAAGAGAGACGCTTATTCGTCTAAAAGAGATTGGGATTGGACTGATTATTCTTGATGAATGCCATCATATGTTGCATCACTGGGGCAGAGTGCTTGCAGAAGTGCGAGAATTCTTTGACGATCCAATCGTATTGGGATTAACTGCTACTCCTCCTGACTATTCTCAAATCGACGATGAAGATGCGGAACGATATCAAGAATTCTTTGGGGAGATTGACTACGAAGTTCCAGTTCCTGCTCTTGTTCGAGATTCTAATCTTGCACCTTATCAGGATCTGTGTTACTTCGTTCGTCCCGCAAGGAACGAGCTGGAGTATATCTCAACTGTCGATGATGAATTCGACCAACTCCTCTCAGAAGTTCAGAGCCCCACTGAAGACAAAAAAAGAGTACCTGAACTTCAGCGGTGGATTTACGAGGTTCTCGATAAGCGGATTTTACCAGGAGGTAAAAGCGTAACTTGGCAAAAATTCCATACCAAAAACCCGGATTTTGCGGATGCTGCACGAATTTATTTGACGAAAACTCGGATTCAATTACCTCAAGGAGTCCCTAGTCCTTCAGAGGATTTACTTAATTCAGGCCTTAACAAGCTCTCATACTTACGTCCAGTTTTGGACCGATACGTTCGTCATGGACTTCGTCGTTCTGAATCCACGGAGGATCATCAAAGAGGAGAAGATCTCACAAAACGGTTGAGGCTCTTGGGAATTCAAATTACTGAAACCGGTTCAAGACCATGTGCTTCTCCAGTTGGACGCATCATGGCTTATTCATCTTCGAAGGTCAAGGCGATTTCGGACATCATTACCACTGAAATGCAATCTTTAGGTCCTGATATCCGTGCGGTAGTTATTACGGACTTCGAGAAAACCTCAGCAACAACTCTTGTGGAAGGAGTTCTCGATGAGGAGGCTGGAGGTGCTGTTGCAGCATTCAGAGCCTTAGTCGCTTGTTCGTCCGGTGATATACTCGATCCTATTTTGATGACTGGAAGTACTGTACTTGTTGATGATGATCTGGCTGGACGCTTTCTTGAGGCTGCTCGAGCATGGATTGCTGAAAGAAATCTAAAGATTGTTCTGTCTGATAATCAAAAGGATTCGTATCATGAGATCGTAGGAAAAGGAAAAGATTGGATACCCCGTTACTATTCGATGATGATCACTGAATTCTTCCAAAACGGATTGACAAAATGTCTCATCGGAACAAGAGGACTCCTCGGAGAAGGTTGGGATGCTTCAAAAATAAATGTACTCATTGACCTGACAACTGTCACTACGAGTATGAGTATCAACCAACTTAGAGGACGTTCAATTCGTTTGGACAAGGAATGGCCAGAGAAGGTTGCAAATAATTGGGACATCGTATGTCTAGCAGAGGAATTCACAAATGGTTTCGCTGATTATAATCGATTCAAAAAGAAACACAAGCAATTGTACGGGGTTTGTGACGATGGTGCAATTGAGAAAGGTGTGGGTCACGTACATGCTGCATTTACTGAAGCACAGCCCGAAGGTATCAATGAAGGCATGGCAATTTTCAATGAAGAAATGCTTAGAAGATCTCGAAACAGAGTTCGCAGTCGTGATTTATGGGGCATAGGACTACCCTTCTCTGCATTACCTACACAGGCGGTCGAAGCGAAATGTGCTGCAGGATTTGCAGGAGGATTCAAATTCGGGGTTAGGAAGGATAGTCCTTGGACTGATGAATCTTTGATTCAAGCAATGGCATTCGCTATCTCAAACAGCCTCATCCATACAGGCCACATCTCAGCTAATTGTCAAATGTCAGGGGGAGATAGAGGAGGCGGATGGCTTCGAGTGCATCTAAACAACAGCACAGAAGAGGAAGCGGCCATTTTCACTGAAGCATTGGAAGAGGTACTTGGAAGACTCGAAAAGCCACGTTATGTCATCTCGAGATCTTCGCGTTTCTTTGAGGAAACTTGGCTGACAAAACTTCTTCCTGAAGTATTAGCGAAGTACATGAGGCCAATAAAAAGTCAACTCGTAATGTATCACTCAGTCCCTAAAATCCTAGCAGGGAAAGCCGATGATGCAGAGGTGTTCCTCAAATATTGGAAAGAATTTGTCAGTCCAGCAGAGATATTTTATGCACACAGTAAAGACGGCAAGCAGCGATTAGAGTATATCCGACAGTTAGGGCGGACGCCAAAGAACTCACTTCACAGAAAGCAAATATTCCTATGAGCAACTTGGGCAAGTAAGGCCACTGCCCTTACACGACTCGCAGAATCTCTCTCTACACTTATAACATCGGAAATCAAAGGCGCTAATTGAATTTGAGCAACCTTGACCTGCACATTTTGCATCAGACTTGGCCTCATTTTTTGCTGCACCATCTGAGATACTACCCCAAAAGTTAGAGGAAACTTTTTCCGATTTCTGATTAGAACTTTCAGATTGATAACCGACTTGTGGTGTATCTTGGATACTCAATCCTAAAGCTGACATAACAAACTGATTTTGAAAAAATGGCTTAGCAGCCTTTTCGCCAACGTTGAATAAACTCGAATAAGTTCTGATAGCTTCGTCAACTGTAGTTACAGTTACTCCACTTGAGTTTATTTTGGCGACTATAGAGTGATACTGATAGTTTCTGTAATCAACAGTTGCTCGGTAAGTCGGAGTTCTTGGCATTTGATTAACTGGCGTGATTTGCATAATTCCATTCACTACAAGTATTTGTGCAATTAATCCAAAACCAAAAAAAATGGCTAAAACAATCCATAATCCAGTATGAACTGGATCACGAGTAGATTGGATCATGAATCCCATAACCAAAGTGAACAACAATATGCTTGAACGGTTTGTTTGTATAGCCATATTATCACAAAAGTGTGGCTAGGCGCTGTCCCCGAGCGCCGTCGCCGATTGTTTCTAACGAACTTTAGTTCAATGTCATAGTCCTAAGACTCCATTGGGGACAGTTTATTTTAACTGCAAGCAGTCTATAAATTATCAGTCGCGAACAATCATTCTGATGCTTGGGTCACTGTTTCCTGCAAGTTTCTCAAATTGAGAACGAACAATAGGAATACCGAGTTTGGTTAGTAATGATAAATGTGCTTTTGAAAAAATTGATTTTGAATTGTTATTGTTAATAATTGAGATGAACTTTGGCTCATTGTGCCATATACCATCATCATTCATTATCCCAGAGATTCTAACCCAATAATGCTCTCGTTGTTTTAGATTCTCCGATAATTTATCCATCCCTAGATTTTTTAGAATTTTTACCACCTTTGCTCGAGTAATAGATTCAGGGCATATGAACAGAATCCTTTCTCCATCTGAAAATATAGCACCAAAGCTGAGGTTTTCCATTTCGATTAGTGTGTTTAACCGTTCAAAGCATTCACGATCTATGCCCCATGAATGAGGTGTCCAAAAGAGCAGCGCACTTCTATCCTCAGTCCCAGGTAAGTGATTGCTAACCTCAACTAGATAGGAATGCTCATCGTCAATAACAACTTCAATTTTTTCTTTAAGTGAGGTTTTAACAATCGATTTCGCTTTTTTGGGGATGGCAACGGCATCATCAATTTTAGGTACTTGTTCTAGAAGTCGAGTCAGAGGCAAACCGAATTGATTCGTATCTATGCTTGTGCATTGAAAACCAGTCTTTCCATGAATGGATCCTGGCAAACGGATGATTCTGCGCGTATCTGCAGTGATGCGTTCATCGACTTCAAAACCTTGCTCTAAGACTCGGGAAAGTAAATCCTTGCGCTCTTGACGTACTGTTTCCTCTCGTTGTTTAGGATCAGGAATACCGAACTTCTCACGGTCTGTGTCTCTGTAGATGAGATGAAATCCTTTACTTCCTGAGAATGTTGCATGAACGAAATCAACGGATTCATTCAACATAACAAATGAGTGAACTCCTTTTGCAATCTCCTTAGCTTTTTCCAAATTTTTCATACTCAATGGTGCCACATCAATATCAAACACAATAAGATGATCGAGCAAGACAGGATGAGATAGGTCATTATCTCGTAAGCGAGGCAGGTCTATTGGATTCAACCATGAAGAAGTTGAGACATACAAATCGCTCGGGAAGTTCTTCCCAATGGCTTTCATTAATGTTTCATGGTTCCTTATTCGTCTCTTTGAAGTCAGCCATCTGCCTTCGAAAGTTCTCCATCTGAACTGATGTTGGCTTGGCTTTGAGAGCCAATCAAGATGTATCGTGTTCGACTTGTAATGCGCAATAATCTGCTCATTCCAAGTTGATTCCATGGGAACCCTCAGCGTAAGCCTGCTGCTTTGAGGGATTCAAGTAAGACTGCTCCGAGTTCGGATGGATCTCGAGCGCAAGCAATTCCTGCTGCCTCAAATGCTTCGAATTTCTCTTCTGCTGTTCCCTTTCCACCTGAAATAATAGCTCCAGCGTGCCCCATTCGCTTACCAGGTGGTGCAGTTGCACCAGCAACGAAACCAACGATTGGTTTTGTGACATTTTCTTTTGCCCAAGCTGCTGCTTCTTGTTCTGCATTTCCACCGATTTCACCAATCATAACGATGGCTTCGGTTTGTGAATCTGCTTCGAATGCTGCGAGGCATTCAATGAAACCCGTTCCGTTGACAGGGTCTCCACCAATACCAACACAGGTTGACTGACCTTCATCGATGCTCATTGTTTGAGCAACTGCTTCGTAGGTTAATGTTCCTGATTTGGAGACAATCCCGATTCGGCCCTTTGCATGAATGTGCCCAGGCATGATTCCAATTTTTGCACCGCCGTTATCTCCTGGAGTAATGATTCCAGGACAGTTTGGACCAATGAGACGAACACCTGGTCGGTTGTCAACAAACGCTACAGCCTTGACCATATCGAGAGTTGGGATTCCTTCTGTAATACAAACAACGACACCTTCGCCTTTGATTTGATCAAAGGCATCAGCAGCCTCCATAATCGCTTCTGCGGCAAATGGTGGTGGTACGTAAATGACTGTAGCATCTGCATCTGTTGCTTCAATTGCTTCAAACATAGAATTCCATACAGGGTACGGATTGCTTTGCAAATCTACTGTCATTCCACCCTTTCCAGGGGTACATCCACCAACAATGTTGGTGCCGTATTCAACCATCTTGTCAGCATGGAACATTCCTTGCTTTCCTGTTATTCCTTGTACGAGTACCTTTGCGTCTTCTTCAATCCAAATAGCCATCAAACTTCACCTCCGATGAGTTCTACAATCTTTTGAGCACCTTCAGCAAGGTCATCAGCAGGATGTATATTGAGAGTTGAAGCGGCTAAGATTGCCTTCCCTTCATCGACGTTTGTTCCTGCAAGTCTGACAACCAGAGGAACGGTTAGTCCAAGGGATTCAGTAGCAGCAATTACGCCACGAGCAATGATATCACAACGCATAATTCCACCGAAGATATTCACGAGAACACCTTTGACATTTGGATCTTCAAGAATAATTGAAAATGCAGTTTTTACTTGCTCTTCATTTGCTCCGCCACCAACATCGAGGAAGTTTGCTGGTTCTCCTCCATAGAGTTTGATAACGTCCATTGTTGCCATAGCCAGTCCTGCTCCATTGACCAAACATCCGATGTTTCCATCGAGTTTGACGTAGGAAAGACCGGTTTCTTTGGCACGGATTTCAACGTCCTCTTCCTCTGAAAGGTCACGAATATCGTCCCATGATTTATGCCTAAATTCAGCGTTTTCATCGAAACTGACCTTTGCATCGAGTGCAATCATTTCATCATCTGAAGAACGAACTAGTGGGTTAATCTCAACCATTGCACAATCTTCCTTGAGGAAAAGAGAATACAATGCTTTCAACATTTTCCCAAAGGATTTGTGGGCAGCACCTTGTAGACCAAGAGCGAGGCCAAGGTCTCTAATTTGATAGCCCATTAGACCTGCATTAGGATCGATATTTAGTTTATGAAGAAGTTCAGGGGTCTCTTCAGCAACTTCTTCTATATCCATTCCACCTTCAGTCGAAGCCATGATGAGTACTGATTTTTGTTCGCGGTCTACGAGTAGGGCAAGATAGTATTCATGCGCAATATCGCAACCAGATTCAACGTACAAATGTTTCACAAGTTTGCCTTCTTCACCGGTTTGTTTAGTGACCAAAATATTGCCAAGAATATTTTCGGAATATGTACCAACATCTTCTTTTGAGAAGGCGATTTTAACTCCGCCTTCCATCACCAAGTCTCTGCTTCCTGGAGAGTAAAGGTTTCCTTTACCTCTCCCCCCTGCATGGATTTGAGATTTCACGGCTACAACTTTGGATTGAAGATGATCATATGCATCGAGTGCTTCTGATACAGACGTACAATGAACGCCCTCAACAACTCTTACGCCGTGTTGCTTGAACAATGCTTTTCCTTGATATTCGTGGATATTCATACTATCACTGATACCTGCGAATAGAAGAACGTCTTTGAACTGTGCGGAAAGGTTTCCTTGAAATTTCGAGGGTGAAAGGGTACAACTTCAAATGGCAAAACATTGCCCCAAAACCATGCAAGTCGTTGTTCTGGCAGGAGGTTTCGGAACACGGCTACGACCATGGACATACGGCATCCCCAAACCAATTCTCCCAATGTTAGACAAAACATTGCTCGAGCACGTCGTAGAAGTCATGCCAAGCAACAAAGTCGACGAAGTCATAGTAGCTGGCGGATATAAGATCGATATGATTGAACAGTATTTCAAAGATAATGAAGTCCCATTTGACGTGCGAATTGTGACTGAGAGTGAACCATTAGGTACTGGAGGTGCTCTTGGAAATTGCAGAGATATTATTTCGGGAACTTTTGCTTGCCTAAATGGAGACATCATCTCATCACTCAATATGCAAAAAGGAATCGATCTGCAACAAAAGAACGGAGGGGTTGGAACTCTTGCTCTATGGGAGGTTGAAGATCCAACACGATTCGGAATCGTTGGAATTGATGACGATAATAGGATTACTCAATTCAAAGAGAAACCCAAACAAGAAGAAATATTTTCCAACCTGATAAATGCAGGCTCATACCTTTTTGAGGACGATATCTTTTCGTATATTCCCAAAGGTAAATGTTCTCTCGAACGAGAGGTTTTTCCAGTTTTGGCAGAAGAAAGTCAATTGAATGGTTATGCATTTGAAGGTTATTTTATTGATGCGGGAACACCTGAAAGTTGGTCTTCTGGAGTCGAGGCATGTATCGCAAACCAGCGATGGAAATCTGGTGAAAGAAAGGGAACAAATTGGCATGCAGATTCATCTGTCCACATCGGAGAAAATTGTGATGTAGAGCATACCATGCTCGCTAAGAAAACTCAAATTGATGATTCGATTTTATCGAGATGTAGTTTACTCGAGGGTGTCCAAATTAAAGAAAAGTCAATACTAAACAATACAATGGTTGGTAGATACTCGACTATTGGGAAGAATTGTCATCTAAACAATGTTGTAATCGATCATAATTCAGTGATACCCGATGGTACTGTCCTTGATGACGCACAATGGCCAATAAAATGAGCCATGTGTGGAAGGACTCAAGAAGAACAATACACACGCACCATTATGCAGCCACTAATCGTTGTTAATTTCAAAACATACGCATCGGCGCTAGGGCTCAATGCAGTGAATCTAGCAAGGGCCATGGAGAGGGCTTCTCAAGACCATGTTCGCATGGTTGCGGTCGTGTCTGCTTTTGATCTTAGTTCAGTTGTAAAAGCAGCTCCTTCGCTCGAAGTTTGGACCCAGCATTTAGATCCGGTTGGATTTGGTTCTAACACGGGTTGGTTACAACCTGATAACGCTATAGAAAACGGTGCAAAGGGAACCATCATCAATCATGCTGAACATAAATCTGAACATTCTGTAATCGAAAAACTGATTCGAACACTTCCAGGAGACTTCCCCGTTTGTGCCTGTGCCATTGATGTAAATGAAGCACAGTCTCTTGCAAAGATGAATCCTACATTTATTGCAGTAGAGCCTCCGGAACTTATTGGTGGAGACATCTCTGTAACATCCGCTGATCCAGCAATTGTCCAAGATACTGTAAAGGCAGTTCAGGACATTAATCCAAATGTCCGCGTCCTGTGTGGAGCGGGTGTGAAAGATGGCAATGATGTACGAACTGCGGTGGAATTGGGTGCGCATGGTGTTCTTTTGGCATCAGGTGTTACCAAAGCAACAGATGTTGACATGGTACTGAAAGATCTTGTCAATGGATTAAAGTGAAGTTAGAAGGTGTTCTACATGGCCCGAAAATCCAAAAAATCGAAGCGAGTAAGAATCGCTCATGAGTTATCGAAACGTCGAAGAAAGGTCATTGAGAAAGCTCTTGCAGAACATAAATCAGAAGATCGGACTGAATGGGACCGGAATGCAGAATGGACCGATTACAAGTTCTATCGAAAGACCATCAAGAGAGGAACAATTCGTACAATTGACCTCCCATTGCTCGAAGTTAGCCTAGGCGATCCATGGGCAACACCTGTGACAATCATCCACGGAAGTCGACCCGGCCCCACGATTACAATTCTTGGAGGAATGCATGGAGATGAACTAACAGGACCATCTGCATGCACGCATTTACTTGGAAATTCATTCACTGAAAAAGATAGGCCTCTGAATCCAGAAACGCTTGCTGGAACGATTCGAATCGTCCCAGTCGTGAACATGCCAGGATATAGATCGAAATCGAGATACTTCCCCGATGGAAGGGATTTAAATCGAAATTTCCCAGGTAATCCTAAAGGATCATCCACCCGAAGAGTTGCTCATCAGGTGTGGAAATATTTAATTGAAGATTCGGATGCAATTATCGACTTACATAGCGCAGGAAAAGGTCGTTCCAACATGCCGCAAATACGAGTAGACCTCGCTCATGCAGGATCAAATATCCTAGCAAAGGCATTTGGAATAGAGATTATTTTAGATTCTAAACCCCCTAGCGGCTCTCTTCGAAGCAATGCAAACGAAATTGATATTCCTTCTATCACATACGAAGGTGGTGGAGCGAATTGGCTTGACCAATCCTCAGTCAAGGTTGCCGTCCACGGTGTAGTCAACATTCTTCGAAGTTTGAAAATGATTCCTGAAAAGCCACACAGGCCACGATTTAGAATGCTGGCAAGTGGATCGATATGGTTACGTGCTGGAGAAGGTGGGTTACTCGATCTGTTTGTTGATAGTGGATCGATCATGAAAGAGGGAGATGTTGTTGCTCGTATTTCTGACCCTGCAACTCCTGGTCTTTCCGTTGACATCTTAGCGCCAGAAGATGGATTGATGATATGCATCGCTACAAATCCGTTCGTTGCTGCTGGAATGCCTGTAGGGCATTTCTTACCTGTCTCAAAACACATGTCACTCTTGGAAGAGCAGGTTGACAGTCATGGTCGATTTGTAACACAAGGATCTCTTAATGAGCCTGTTTGGAGGGAAGAAGAAGAGATTGAAGTCGAAGTTGTTGGAGAATGGGACGGCGGTAGTGTTGACAGCGGATGGCTTGAAACAACCTTGGAAGAAGTCAACAGAGAAGACAATGTCGAGGAAGAATCTTAGTTCATTGACTGGAAATCTTTGATTGCTTCAATAACTTCCTGATCATCCATAAGTCTTCTTTGGGATTTTGCGACTTCAAAGAGATGGGAAACAAGTTCATCAGTTGCTTCGTAGTTTCGTTGTTGCAACCACCAGATGATGTTGGAACGACCAGCCATATGCCCTATACGGATGACTTGTTCCAATCCGAATTCACCAGCAGGAACCCCAGAATAGACACGGTCAGCAAGCCAATGGTCTCCTTTCTTCATTGCCTTGATTACAGCCGAAGCATGAACTCCAGTTCCTGTTTCAAAGGCATCTTTTCCGAAGACAGGATAGTTCCTTGGCAAAGGAACTTCAGTATATTCGTGAGCTTTTTGCATGTATTCGCCTAGAACGGATAGATCATTGTCAATCGCTCCCATGAGTTTTAAATTCACAAGTGTTTGATCAAGAGGGGCGTTTCCTGCACGTTCTCCAAGGCCAAGTGCAGTTCCATGGACAACGTCTGCTCCAGCTTCAACTGCTGCAATGTTGTTTGCAACACCAAGTCCACGATCTTGATGCCCATGCCAATTAACTTCGATATCTCTTCGGTTATATCCACCATCTTTGATAACTTCTTCATCAATGAAATTGAGTAGTTTTTTTACCCCATTTGGAGTAACGTGTCCACATGTATCACATACGCAAATTCTGCGAACGCCTAGTTCCATTGCTCTTTGGTAGATGAGTTTGATATCTTCTGGTTTTGAACGAGTGGTATCTTCTGTCACAAACATTACTGCAACATCGTTTTTAACAGCAAATGAAACTGCTTTTTCCATTGTTGAGAGCAACTTTTCCATTGTCCATCCTTCTGCATATTGTCGTATTGGACTTGTACCAAGGAAGGCGGAAGCTTGGACAGGAATACCATGCTTTTGTTGTAATTCAACCAGTGGTTCAATGTCATTCATGAGTGTTCGAACTGCAGCACCTGGGCGAATAGAATAGTCATTTTCGGAGATATGAGTGAGCATTGAGTCGATATGTTCGACGTGAAATGGTCCAGCTCCTGGCAAACCAAGATCGACTTTCTGAATGCCGAGTTTCTCCATATAGGTTAGTAATTCGATCTTTTGTTCAATCGTAGGATTACGGGCAGAAGGGCTTTGCAGACCATCACGCAAAGTCTCATCATCAAACCAAACACCATGTGGATGATTGTTTGGATTTCGGTTAAATTCATACTCAATGGTATTCCAATCATATATCAAAGAACGCTCATCCATATATCTCACCGTACCGGTTGAAACAACCCGGTACAGTCACGCTCAGACATGAATCATGTTTGAAGGCGTCGATTGAACAGTTTCACTCTTCTTCAAGAGTTGGTTCAGAGTTTGATGCCTGTGCTGCTTCAAATTCTTCACGACTTACTACGCCATCGCCATCGGTATCCATTGCTTCAAATTCATCATCTTCTTCAACCAGATCAGCAGGTAGATGGGCGGAGAAAATGATTTCATCAGTGAAACCAGCTTTGTTCTTATTCCTCAATTCCATGACACGAGTTCCTTTCGTTGCCTTTCCAGAAGTTTCCTTCGTTTGACTGGCCTTTACTCGAATCATCATGCCCTTTCCTGTGAGGAGGAAGAGTTGATCACCTTCATCTGGAATCGTATGGACTCGAACAATTTCATCACCGTTTTCATTATCCAGTTTCATGGTTTGTACGCCACCAGCACCGCGGCTTGTCTTACGATAGCCGTCCCTGTATTGCTTCGCTTTCCCAGTTTGATCATCGATTACAAGTGCATCATTTTCATCGAGAAGATCATGCATTTCCCCATCTCCGAGACGACTTCTTTTCGCCATACCGTACTTTGAAAGCGTAAGAACGAAGGTTTCTTCATTTGAACTCGCAATCATTCCAACGACAGAATCATCCTTCTTCAGATTCATTCCGTTAACACCCATACTTACCCGGCCTTGAACCTTAACAGTCCATGCTTTGCGTTCGACACCAGTTTCTGGATCGGTCTTCAATTTGAATTCGCCAGGTTTGAATCGGCAGGCTCTTCCTTTCTTCGATACAAGAACAACATGATCTTCATCCGTAATTGCACGAACTGAAACGAGTGTGTCGGATTCGGTCTTGAAATTTAGAGCATACTTTCCATTTCGATTGATACGAGTATAATCGGCAAGTTTGGAACGCTTGACAACCCCCTTGTGAGTTGCAAATATCAGATAATGCCCTTCTGGGTTTTCCTGAAGTTCCTTAGAAATTGGCAAGATAGTAACGACACGTTCGTCATCACGAATGCGTTCAATGATGTTACGAATATGACTTCCACGACTTAAGCGGCTTCCCATCGGAGTCTCCCATGCTTTCAGACCATACACTCTTCCTTGATCGGTAAAAATCAACAAACGATCTTTACTGAAACATGTGAGAATCGATTTAGGGAAATCCTCATCTTTGGTTGTTACACCTTTCAGACCTTTTCCACCACGATTTTGTACTCTGAAGGATTCAACCGGCAAATGACGGATGTAATTGTCCTCTGATAGTGAAATAACGATTGCTCTTTCTTCGATTAAATCTTCTCTGTCCATGGATAATGGCATCTTGTCGATTTCCGAGCGGCGTTCATCCCCGTGCTTTTCAACCATCTCATTCAACTCTTGAATAAGAATTTCAAGACGGCGAGCCTTGGATGAAATTATATCTTGAAGATCTGCAATCTTAAGTTTCAATTCGTTATATTCGCTGGTTACCTTATCAACATCGAGTCGGCTCAATTGATACAATCGACGTTCTGCGATTGCTTTTGCTTGAGGTTCGGTGAAATCGAATACAGCGATGCCTGGCATTGTCTCAGTTCCCTTCAGAACTGCTTCGAATTGTTCACGGCTTGAACTTGCTTTACCGACTGCAATAACATCATCAATTCGGTCTTGAGCCTTCACGAGACCCTCAAGAATGTGTGCTCGTGCTTCTGCTTTTTCAAGTTCAAATTGTGCTCTTCGCTCAATCACAGATTCTCTGTGCTCGACGTAGGTATGCAACATAACTGGGAGAGTAAGAAGGACAGGTCGACCGTCCAAGATACCCATCATGTTTGCAGAATACGATTCTTGCAAACGACTCGACTTGAAGAGTTGATTCAGAACTGCATGTGGATCAGCATTATTCTTAACCTCAATAACGACTCGAATGCCTTCCTTTGATGATTCATCACGGATGTCACGTATTCCAACAATACTTCCTTTTGTGACCAATTCAGCGATATGAACAAGCATATCTGCTTTTTTGACCTGATAAGGAATTTCATGAATCACAATTTTCTTTCCGTTTGAATCGTCATAAACATCACACTTAGAACGGACATGGAATTTACCTTTACCCGTAGAGTACATGTCAAGGATACCATCAATACCGTGAATGGTTGCACCAGTAGGGAAATCTGGTCCTTTAACATGCTCCATATACTCATCTATAGAGATATTTGGCATACCTGAATTTTCAAGCCCCTCTTCAAGAATATGGTCAACATGCAACCGAATTGCACCTGCAACTTCTGTGAGATTGTGAGGCGGGATACGCGTTGCCATACCAACCGCAATACCATCGCTACCATTGAGAAGTAGGTTTGGCAGTCGAGCTGGAAGAACGGATGGCTCCATCTCGGAATCATCGAAGTTTGGTTGGAAGTCAACGGTTTTTTTCTCGATGTCTTCAAGCATGTGTTTTGAAATCTTATCAAGGCGACTCTCTGTATATCGCATTGCAGCAGGAGGATCTCCGTCAATAGATCCGAAGTTACCTTGCCCATCCACAAGTGGATATCTCAGTGAAAACTCTTGAGCCATTCGAACCATTGTGTCGTAGATAGACTGGTCACCGTGAGGGTGATACTTACCCATGACTTCCCCAACAGAACGTGCCGATTTACTGAATTTCTTTTCAGAGGTGTGACCGCCTTCGTGCATACCGTACAATACTCTTCGATGTACAGGCTTCAATCCGTCCCGAGCATCAGGAAGTGCTCGACCAATGATAACAGACATTGCATAATTGATGTATGAGGTTTTCATTTCTTCATTCAGAGATCGATTTAGTACGGTGCCGGTTTCGACAGTATCGCCGCTTTCTTGTTCAATATCTTCGTCTTCAGATGTCAAGGTTTGTCACCTCCTTTGCATGGCGCTCAATAAACGCCCTTCGGTCAGGGACATCTTCTCCCATCAGAATTTCAAACATACGATCTGATTCCTCAGCATCTTTAACAGTGACCTTGAGCATTGTTCGAGTATCTGGATTCATTGTGGTCTCCCACAGTTGTTCTGGATTCATCTCACCCAATCCTTTGTATCGTTGAATACCGATCTTAGCATTCGGATTGTCTCCTCTCAATTCCTTCATGATTACATCCCGCTCATCATCTGTGAAAGCATATTTGCTAACCCTGCCTTTCGAGAGTTGGAATAATGGAGGCTGTGCAATGTAAACATGCCCCTTTGTAATCGCAGGCCTCATAAATCGCCAAAGGAACGTAAGCATCAAGGTACGAATGTGTGCACCATCAATATCTGCGTCAGTCATAATAATGATTTTACTGTAACGAAGTTTCTCAGTATTGAAACCGCCTTCATCTTCAGGATTGTTTCCAACACCTGCCCCAAGAGCACGGATCATGGTCTGAATTTCTTGATTTTGGAATACTTTCGCTGCATTGTGCTTTTGACGTTCAACGTTGAGAATCTTACCACGTAATGGAAGGATTGCCTGAATGCGACGGTCACGGCCTGTCTTAGCAGAACCACCTGCGGAATCACCTTCCACTAAGTAGACTTCACATTCACTCGGATCTCTTGATTGACAGTCCGCAAGTTTACCTGGTAGGCCGCCACCCTCAAGCACACCTTTGCGTCGAGTTAAATCGCGAGCCTTTCGAGCTGCCTCTCTAGCCTTTGACGCAAGGAGTGCTTTCTCTACGATTTGTCTTGCAACCGATGGATTCTCTTCGAAAAACTCACCGAGTTTATCGTAGACGATTGTTTGCACAATACCAGTCACTTCACTGCTCACCAACTTATCTTTGGTTTGAGACGAGAAGGACGGATCAGGGTGCTTCACGCTGACAACTGCTGCAAGACCTTCACGGACATCGTCACCAGAAAGTCCATCGCCTTTGAGAAGACTCTTCTTCTTTGCATAAGAATTTACAGAACTTGTCAATGCCGTGCGCAAACCCGACATGTGCGTACCACCATCTTTGTTACGAATGATATTGGTATAACATCGAATTGATTCACTGAAGGCATCAGACCACTGGAGAGCAAGTTCAACCTCTACAGTACCTTTTTCGATTTCTTTTTCTCCTTTAATGGTGATAACCTCGGCATGAAGGGCTTCTCTTCGCTCATTCAGTTGCCCCACGTATTCTGCCAACCCACCTTCGTAGAGATGTTCGACGACATGAGGATCTGGCCCGCGTTCGTCAGCAATTGATATCTTCAAACCCGCATTCAAGAATGCCGTTTCACTAACTCGTGTGTTGACTTCCTCGATATCGAATTCAAGAACCTCTGTGAAAATCGTTAAGTCCGGTTTGAATGCAATCATTGTGCCTGTGTCCTCACAGGTCCCAATTTCCTTCAGGGGAGCAACTGGCACGCCTGCTTCATACCGTTGAAAATAAATGACTCCAGCTCTATGAATGGTCATCTCCATCCATTCAGAAACTGCATTTACTGCCGAAACACCAACGCCGTGAAGACCTCCGGATACTTTGTATGAGTTATTATCGAATTTCCCACCAGCGTGCAATTTTGTCATGATAACTTCTGCCGCAGAGATCCCGAACTCTTCGTGGATTCCAACAGGAATCCCTCGCCCATAATCACGAACAGAAAGAGAATTATCAGGATTGAGCGTGATGTCAATGGATTTAGTATGACCCGCTAGATGTTCATCAA
>ENA-ORDA01001956-ORDA01001956.1-marine-metagenome-genome-assembly--contig:-NODE-1956-length-16374-cov-3.077622_pt1 | contig 16374 bp, 20 predicted proteins | sample MGYA00237778_ERZ508506 | MGnify/ENA primary metagenome ERZ508506 (study PRJEB26177, sample SAMN06267891) | marine metagenome | isolation source: Monterey Bay, California, USA | place: Pacific...
TCTCCTTTGCCGCCTCGGTCATTTCGTCTTCTACAAAATGGGTCTGGTGCTTGATGCATTCGCAGCCCGACCGCGCAGCCAGCGATACCATATGTTTGGCAAGCGCAAGGTTACCTCCATGATTGATCCCGATCTCAGCGATGACCAGTGGCGGCTCGGAGGGTCCAATTTTTCGTCTGGCGATCTGCATAAATGCTCTCCTCTTCAAGCCTCTTTGATATCCGCATACAGCCAGCGGCGGTGAATCCAGAACCATTGCTCGGGATGACGGCTTACTTGCTGGCTCAAGCTGTCATTCAGATCCTGTGTCATTTGTTCCGGCGTGGAATGCAAGATCGGATCTTCAATCTGGATGCAATAGGACAGGTCTGGCTGACGCACAGCGTAGGCCGGCACCACCAACGCATCGAGCTTTAGCGCCAACTCGGCAATCGAGAGAGAGGTATAGGCAGAGTGCCCCATAAAATTCAGTTGTGCCCCGGTTGTGAGCCGCTGGTCGATCAATACCGCAAGGACGCCTCCACCCTTGAGAAACTTGAGCATTTGTTTCAGTCCCGAACGCCCGCGTTCAAAAAGACCATTGCCTATTTTCGAAATCGACTTGATGTACAGGTCGTGAAAATACGGGTTGTCCATCCGACGATACAGGCCGCCTACTCGCAGCCCGTGCCGGATCAAATTTGCCCGCACCACATCATAGTTACCAAAGTGGCCAGAGACAACGATGGTTGGACGCCCTTGCGCATGAGCCTGTTTCAGCGCCTCGAACCCAGTCCCGTGCAGGCTATAGTTCGCATTGGCATTTAAAAAATCATCCGGGGAAAACAATTCCGTGAAAGTGATGCCAATGTTACGGCTGACCTCCTGTGACAATCGCATGGTATCAACAGTTGGCATTTCAGGAAAAATCAACTCAAGGTTCTCGACGATACGCTTGTGATAACTGGTCATCGGGGCAATGACGCGGCCGAAAACCCATCCCCCGAATTTAAGTCGCTTTTCATAGGGCAAACGGTGCAGACCCCAGAGTAAGCCACACACCAAGGCGGTCTGGAATCTGTGAATGCAAATCCGCAAATAAGCAGGTTCTGTTGGTTGATTCAACGGGGGCCCCAATTTTTTATGACAATAGGCGACATGCGATGGCACATTAACAGTCTGCCGCCTGTTTCACCATACTGCAAGACAGCTATCTGTCTGAAATTAAACCTGATAAATTAATCCCGACACCGCGGTAAATTTAGAACATTTCATTGAAAACAAATTTTACGACAAAAATAGAAAAGCAGCTTCGGATACCACAAATCGCATGGCAAGCAGCCACAGAGCCCGAGTACACCATTCTGACATCCTTCTGCCCTCAGAACTGTGACACAGCGATCGTTTGAGAAAATACCAATGGGCACAGCTGCCATTGGTCAAGTCGGTTAGGCTATCATTCGGTCAAGCCTTACTAACACCCAGCACAGCAGTCGTAAAAAGATCGTGATCCAAATCCTGCCTTATCTTTTTTCCTTCTGCACCAGCAACTGTGACGGGCGCACTTCGGCAGCCCGTTTGAACAGGCTGAACGTTTGATTGACATAATTCACCGCGCCGGTGATCATTTTGCAATACTCTTGCAATTCGGGGGTACGTTCGGCCTCAAACACTTGAAACTGCCGTTCAGGATTGTCCAATTCGAATTGGCAGTAAAATAACGGCTGCCCGCGTTTAAGGCGAATTGGCTTTTTGATGTTGTGCCATTCAAAAGCCCACATCAAGGGCCGCGGCCAAACATCGATCGGAAAACGACCACCAAACAAAGTACCGGGAATTGGCTCTGAATCTTGATAATCAAGAAACGGCGGCACTTGCGATAGATACACCGGCTCGTCGCTGATAAACATGTAGGGCAGTTTTAACTGTACCGTCGGCCGGTCGGCAAAACGCCACTCTGACTCGCTAGTAACCGAGAGCAGTTGGTTCAGTTTGCTGCTGCGTACAGGGCTTTTGCTGCCCATGAGGTTTTTCAATGCCGGCTTGCCTTTATCATCTCTGATAAATCCGAGGTGCATCTCAAACGGGCAGCGCACCATCATATAGCGACTTTCCAAGCCAATCACAGCCGGACAGCGGGACAGCGGGACAGCGGGACGCCGATTTTGCGTGCGTACGATTCATGTCAACCGTGCGCAATCGCTCGGGCGGAAAATAGACAACGCTGCTGGTCTCGTCGGCAAAAAACCAACCTATTTTCGCAACACCGCTCTTGGGGTCCTCTGGTTGTCGCGTATGAGTAATCGAAAATTCCATAGTAGAAAACAGGCTCCATATTAATATAACTTACCGATAAACGCTCGTTCGAATGCAATTTGCATTTAAATCGCGACACTCACCCGGCCGCAAAAAAATAGTTTGTTTTTATGCAGAAACAGTTAAACTGATTTTACTGCTTGCCACAAGCCCCTTGTCTTAAAGCACAAGCCGCGCGCAACAGAAAAAACAGCCCTGGCTAAACAGTTTTATGAAAGAAACCGGATACTTCAATTCCACTTGCCTTAATCATTGATGATTACGAGGATTGAATTTTCTGGATAATTCGTCAAATAAATGCATACTCAAAAGCGGTATCTGTCTCTTATCATCACGGCCTTGCAGTCCAGCACAGGTCGTTGAGCACCGATCTGGAAAGCGCAAATCGTCTTGGTTAACTTGTTGCAGAACGCGGCCTTCAAAAAAAGCTTAAGTCAGACCTATTGGAAACGGTATCAGGAATATGGTGCCACGCCAAAAGGCAGCTTTTGGCTGACCAAGGCCCGGCAGTATCAAAGATTTGATCTTATTTTGAATGCCATGCCTAAAGCCACACCACCCCGCAACATCACCCTGGCCGACATCGGCTGTGGATATGGGGCTTTGGCAGACTATTTAGCGGCTGAGGAACGCTTTGATCATATTGCCTATAGCGGCTATGACATCAGCCCGGAATTGATTCAGGAATGTCAAACAAAGAATAAAAGCCCACGATTTCGCTTTGCCCTCGGCACATATCCCAAAGAGGCAACCGACTGCGTTATCATGTCGGGAACCTATAACTTAGCCGCCACCCGCCAGCTGACAGTCTGGGAAGATTACGTCATCAATTGCTTGCAAAAATGTTGGGAAAAAACCATTCATAGGATGATTTTCAACCTTCAAATCGCACCGAAGGCCCAGATCGCTCATGACAGTATCTACTATGCCCAGCCCAGAAATATTTTAGAACTATGTCACAAACGGTTCGGACCCACCAAGCTTACAACCCACCCGAACCTTGCTCAGGATGCAACATTTTGTGTGACCAGATCGCGGTAAGCATTCCCCACCCGACTTGGCCCGGCTTTCGGACCGACCCAATGCCGTTTAGACATCCACAAGCCCATCCGATAGAAAATCAACATGTACTGTACCGGTGGGTCCAAGAAATACCGAGCGCTAAGACCGAGGCAATCCCACCCGATGGTCTGTGCAACATTTCGCTTAAAGCTTTCAAAGCCAATCAGCCAGACGGCGACCCGCTGATTTACGTCGCGGCGATTGAACAGAATACTCAGGACACCTTGTCCAACTAGATCAGTCAGAACCATCATTCGCGGGTTGCAGATTTTCACACCACTCAAAATGTCGTATAATTTCACCAAATTTGTAAAGAAATCTTTTGGACACCCAAACATGTATTCACCCAGAAATTCCGGGCTTTTTATTTGTTAAAAACATGTGCCTTCATCCAGATGTGTCGATCAAAAGTCTTAAATTTTTAAAATATGTGGTGCACATGAGTTTATTCTGACATTTTTTACTTTGGGCTTTTACCGTCTTTGCACACGACAACTTTTCCATACCAGCAGATGATTTTCAGAATAAACCATTTAACCAAATTTACTCTCGAAAAGCTGAAACAAATTTCCCAGAAATAGTTGTTAAAAAATCAATGGAAAATTGAATTGGGAAACTCTTAAACAGTATGAATTGTATTTGTAAATGAATGTATTGGAAGATGCTAAATGAATTACCATTAAAAAAACCTTCTTATACTGTTTAAAGCGCTGATTGATGAGCATGGTGTTACATTAGGAATGCCTTTTTTGAAGCACACGTCGAATGGTCGATTTGCAAATTGCAGGAAACTCCAAAAATATCTTACTTAAGTATCGAAATAAAATTATGACCTCGATGAGTCAAAAGAAAATGATGATACCAGAGCACCGGTAATGGAATGCGACCCAACTGATTGAGGTTTAGATTATGCTATTTTGATTCCAGAGCAAGGTCCGAAACAATAAGGCGTCCTCAAACACGGCCATGCTCCATATGAAAATTATCATATTATCATCCTCTATCAGGGAACGCGCTCGTTTGGGTCCAGCAAGCGCTTTCTGCCAGCGTGTCGTAAAATTCTTCTAATATTTGACATTGACTTTTGTTTAAAGGGTCTCCCCCTGCGAGCCGGAATAGCAGTACGGATGCTGGTATTTTCTTCACCGGCAGAACTGATTGAAGCAAGATATAGTCACGCAAGAAGCTTTAAAATCTCAACGAAAGTTTTAATTATTTGTTTTGAATATTGGTTTTCTGTAACCAGAGTCACAATAAAGGTTCGAATGATAGTGAATTGGAGAGATCGGTGGATTTGAGACGCACAATCGTTAACGAATTTGAGTCTGAAGAGGAGTGCAACATGTTCATCATGGTCCTCGAAAAAAATTTACCTCTGGCAAAAGACGTTATTGGTTCGGCCAAAGTTGAAATAATGAAGAGTGACCAGTCTCCTAAGATAATGAGTGTTACTTGGGCTTTTGAAAAGCCTGAAGACATACTGATACTGGATCGATTTGCAGAGAAATACATCCTGCCTTATCGAAAAAAATTAGCTCCCAAAACCACGACATATACCGGTGCCGTCGTTGCAAGAATTGAGTTCTAAAAAATGACGGAATTTGCAAGGCAGAACGCGATAACTCGAGGTTACTAAAACGATTGATTGCGAAGTAAATTACCTTAGGCATTGAGACAGCACGGCTTAAACAAAAAAGTTGTCAGTTTTGGGTTCCCATATTCATGGAGTCGAGCCTTGTACCATGCAGACCACTCGAACTACAAAGAAGTGGGCTCACGACCCCGTACGGGCAAATATTCAAACTCTGTACCTTGCAATTTAACGCACGCTTTGACGGGACCTAGAAGTGATTTTCCAAGCGCCTAATCTCTGCCGGGCTTGATCATGGTTGTTGCGCGAATTCAACGTGCCAGCGCAACAAGCTGGTGAGTAAGGAACCAAACACCTGGACCCACCCTACCCTGCGTCCTTGCTTCAAATTGATCGCAAATATTTTCTTTATGCAACGGATAAATAAAGCGTGAAGGGCAATACCATCTTGCCATAGTCTGACTCCACCCACATTCAGCCTAAGGCCGATATTAGCCGATCGCGCGATACCCCATCAACCACTGAAAACGTCATTGTCAAAGAACCCAGCTCTGCGCCAGAAAACCCGCAGCCATATCGTAGATCACAGAGGGAACCAGATTGATGGGTGCCAACTGCCCAAAGGTGCGCAGGAAATAGGCTCGCGCGATTTTGGACTCTCATTTCTCGCCAAGTTCTTGCTCATCCGTCAACAGCCCCGCGCGTAAATCTGACACCGGAAAGATCGCTACAGGATTGTTAGGCCCAGCCTTACGATCGTAAACCGCTGTTGGTGGCAAGCTTTGCAGCCCTTCCCGAATAGCATCAATTAGCCCAATTAAGTCTGCATCGTTGTGCACGTTCCAAAGTACGCTGCCTGCAGAGAGCTATGGTCAAAAGTTGGTGACGGTGTGATTAGGCGGCTTTGGTAAATTGCTTGATTCCGTCATTGAATTCAATCGCTTCAATGATCTCAGGCATTCGGTTTGCGCCGTCGAGTTTGCGCCATTTACCTTGCGCTGACATCATCAGTTTGAACGCCATGGCAACGCCGGTTTAGCGGCTGAGGCAGCCTTTGGTTTTTCCAGTTCGATGGCAAACGGTAGCGAAGGTGCTCTCGATCGGGTTTGTGGTTCTGATGTGCTTTCAGTGCTCGGCCGGGAAGTTGTAGAAGGCCAAGAGGACATCACGGTCTTTTGCCAGCCTTCCAACGGCCTTGTCGAATTTCACGCTGTAGGAGGCCACGAAATAATCAAAAGCTGCGTCAGCATCCACGCGCGTCTCTGCTTGCCAAATGTCGTGCAAATGGCTCTTTGCTTTGGCCTGAACCGATTTTGGCATCGCGTTCAGTACAATGTCGGTTTTGTGGAACCAACAGCTCTGTTCTTTCGTGGCGCCATAAACCTCGCGCAATGCATTCCAAAGCCCCGAGCGCCGCGCACTTTTAGCGCTGATGTTGATAATGGGTTCGCGGTCAGAGACACAAAAATACATCTATTTCGTGAGACAAAGTACCGATTCTATTGCTCTGATAACACAATACGTTACCCAATTGATATTTCTGTCTTCTTTTTCCACCATAGACTAACAGCTATATTTTTTTACACTCCCATCGGGCATAGTGGTATCGCAAAAGATAGTCCCATTCATGCGTGCGAAAATTAAGTCTATAAAACTTAAATCTGTTCCGCTCAAATTGGCGTAGGTAAGGTCAGTATAACTCAGGTTTGCACTGGACAGGTTGGTACCTGTCAGGTCAGCTCCAATCAGGTTGGCATTGGACAAGTTGGCATTAGCTATCTCGGCATTGATCAAATCGGCCTCGATAAGCCACGTCTTGGACATATTGGCTTCGGTCAGGTTGGCATCGGTCAGGTTGGCATAGGACAACTTGGCATCGGTCAGGTTGGCGCCGTTCAGGTTGGCTCCGGTTAGGTTGGCGCCGTTCAGGTTGGTATTGGTCAGATTGGCACCAATCAGGTTGGCATTGGTAAGTTCGTCATTGAATAGGTCAGCCTTGGACAGGTCACAACTTGCACACTCATTAGTCTCTCTCAGTTTCTTCAAGTCTGCCGGATCGAAGGCCGATACACTAGACCCGACCAACATCGTTACCGCTGCCACCGCCGCTAATAGTCGTTTCATGACGCACTCCAACATTGTTCAAACCAGACGTTATCGCGGCACTTTTAACATTACTGTGATATTTAGCATCATGTTTCCGCTATTCCCTTTGATATGTCAGTCGTTGAAAACGCAAGAGAATCCAACATGCGCAGTGCAATTATAACACTATTGTTGATGATTGTTTCGCAGCGCTATACCCAAGCCGCTGACTGCGGCCTTATTGTGCAATTGCTTGTGGGGGTCGCCTAAAATGGGACACCCCGACCCAAAAGCGGGACACACTAATGCACACCATTGTATTTTAAAGGATAATCATATGAAGTTATCAAAATGGCGACCCCGGCAGGACTCGAACCTGCAACAACCTGCTTAGAAGGCAGGTGCTCTATCCAGTTGAGCTACGGAGCCTAATTTTTCCTTCAAGGGCTTAAGCTGCGCCCTGTTATTTTTGAACCATTACCAACCGAGCACAGACATCTCGTTGACAATTTATAGAATACCGAAAGCAGACCCAAGTCCAGCGAACGACGTTAATCGCGTATCGTATTTTCTTGGCAGTGAGTACCCCTGCCCCCGCATGCAAGTAAAGCCTTTTTTTAAATGTGTGGATTTTACAATACTGCGGCCAGATCGCGCCCACCTTCCCTTCACATTTGGACGCCGGACATAAGACTGTAAAGTTGATAAATTCACACCATCACATGAAGACCCATCAACTGGATAGAACCCAAACACCGGATTATATTATCAATCCGCTGCAATCGCCCCTCGGGATCGTATCAGGCATACTTTCAAGGCGCATCTTTATTTGTCCGGCACCGTTCAAACCCCAAACCTCCAAATCGGCCAGAGTGACCGTTTAACAGAAAAAACAGCCCGCTATTAACAGCCGGTAAAGCTTTTAAGATTGACGGCAGGCGCACGCCAATGAGACCTTTGGCAGTCAGCTTTATCTGGTCGGGAAGCCTAAGCTTAACTACCACACACCCGACTTGCTGCCCCAATCTAAGTCTACCAATTGGAGTGTTGTATTCCCAGTCTGCCCAATCAAAGTCTACCCGCGATCCCCTGCGCCATGCGGCACTTTTACGTAGCCAAAAAGATCAGACCATCCGACCATCCTACCGTGGGATTTCCATTAATGACCGATTGCAAATGACAGAGTCAAATTAGATTTGGTGGTTGCTGTCCTTGGAAAAACGCCAACACATTGGCCAGAGCCATCCGGCCCATCTCCTCGCGCACCTCCAACGCCGCCGTGCCAAGATGCGGCAACAGCGTCACCTGTTCCAACTGCATCAACGCAGCCGGCACCTCCGGCTCGTGTTCATAGACATCCAAACCCGCACCGGCAATCTGCTGGCTCTGCAAAGCTGTGATTAACGCAGACTCATCAATGACATCCCCACGGGAAATATTCACCAGATGCGCTGTGGGTTTCATATGTTCAAAGACCTCAGCACCTATCAGATGATGCGAGTGGGCCCCGCCGCTGGTTGCGACGACCACCACGTCAGCGTGGGCCGCCAATTCGTGCAAACTGCCAACTTGGCGCGCCGGCATCCCAATGGTTTTGCGCGACCTATTAAAATATATCACCGGCATCTCGAACCCAAAGTGACAGCGCCGCGCAATCGCCGCACCAATCCGGCCCATACCAATAATGCCAACGGTTTTACCAGTCACATGCTGGCCCAGCATTTGGGTCGGGTTCCAACCCTCCCAATGACTTGCTCTCACCATCCGCTCCCCCTCGCCTGCGCGGCGACACGACATCAAAATCAGCATCAGCGCAATATCGGCAGTGGCAGCTGTCACTGCACCGGGGGTATTGCTGACGCAGATCCCAGCCGCCTGCGCCGCTGCGATATCAATGTGGTTATAGCCGACACCAAAATTCGCCAGGATTTTACAGCGAGGATTGGAAAAATCCTTGAACGTTCGAGCAGCATACAGGTCGCCAAGCGTTGGGATGACCGCATCATATAACGCCAGCGAAGCGCGCATTTCCGCCGCCGACATTGGGCTCTGTTTTTGGCGGACCTCGACATCAAAAAACTTGTGCGCCGCACTGATCACGCTTTTGGGCATAGGTCGGGTGATCAGAATGCGTTTCAATGCATGCGCCCTCCTAGGGCGACCGCGCGGTCGGGTCGGATCAAAACCACCCCCCCAGCTGCATCTGTCACCCCGAGCACCAGAACCTCTGACATGAAGCGACCTATCTGTCGCGGCGGGAAATTGACAACTGCAAGGACGTTTGTCCCAACCAGCTCTTGCGGGGAATAATGCGCGGTGATCTGTGCCGATGTTTTACGTTCACCCAAATCTGCACCAAAGTCGATCCACATTTTGATCGCCGGCGTACGGGCCTCGGGATACGGCTCGGCGCGGATCACTTTGCCAACCCGGATATCGACCTTTAGAAAATCATCAAAGGAAATCTCATCCACCTGACAACTCCTTTGAGCGTGTAGAAGCCGCTGTAACCGCCCGTTTCAACAGCGGTCCAAACCCTGCCTGAGGATCCATCAGAACCTCAAGCGCGGCCTGCGTGGTGCCGTTAGGGCTGGTGACATTGATCCGCAATTGCTCGGGTGTTTCATCGCTGGCCTGCGCCAAAGCACCGGCACCCGCCACCGTGGCAGAGGCCAGCTGAAACGCCATCGCCCGCGGCAGTCCCTCAGCAATACCGGCTGCAGCCAGCGTTTCAATCAGATGAAACACATAGGCCGGGCCCGATCCCGAGACCCCGGTCACCGCGTCCATTTGCGTTTCGGTGTCAAGGTGTACGACTTGACCGACCGACGCCATTAACCTTTCCGTCAGTGCCAGATGATCCCGGGTGGCATTGGAATTACCGATCAGCGCACTGATGCCCTGCCCCACCGCAGCAGGCGTGTTGGGCATCACCCGCACAACCGGTGTACGCGCGCCCAGGATAGCTTGAAACTCGGCAAGCTGGACACCGGCGGCAACCGAGACGAAAAGCGTCTTGCCGTCTCCCAAAAGACGCAAGCTGGGCAGTGCGGCTTGCATGATTTGCGGTTTTACCGCGATCAAAACCACAGCCGGAGCCGCAGGCAAACCTACATTGAGCTGTACGCCTAGTGATTTAACCCAATCGCTGGGGGCTGGGTCATTGATCCAAATCGATCCAACCGGAACGCCTGCCTCAATCCAGCCCTTCAACAGCGCTGACCCCATTTTGCCACAGCCCAGCAGCAGCAATCCTTGCTCTGAAATTACACGCATCTGTTTTGCCCCAGTCAAACCTTGGTTAGAATGGGGCTGATCTTAAGCCCGACCGTAAGCCTCTGCAATGGCCACTTGCAATGCTTGCTCAGGGGGCTGGTCCCCATAGGCGACCAACTGGAACGCAGGATAATAGCGTTCGGCGTTCTGCACCGCCGCCGCGATTATCGTATCGATCTGTTCTGCGCTTGCAACCTGACCGCCAGATTGCACCAACCCATACCGAAAAACCATCAATTTTTGCGCAGTCCACCACGTAAAAGTGCCGGACCAACACGCATCATTTATTAAGTTCAACGCCTGATACAAAGCCGGAAGTTTTTCGGCCGGAGGATCCATCTCAAAGGTACATATCATCCGCAAAGTCTCATCAAAATCAGACCAAGCCAACGTAATGGAATAGGTCCGCCACTGACCGACGACCGCCATGGCGATCTGGTCATCTGCGATCCTGTCAAAATCCCAATCGTGATGCTCTGCCAGCGTCTCTACGATATCAATTGGATGCGTCTCGTCTTCGATAAACTGCTCGGATAAAGCCATGCCGTCACCTTTATTGTTAAGTAGTGACAGGGTTACGGTGAACCCCCAACACTAGGCGCTAGGTCTAAAAGATGATAGTTTCGTATATCACCATACCATATATGGTGCTCGGCATCAGGGGCCTTTGTAAAGTTATATTTTTATAAAATCGAAATTTTCTCTGGTTCTCGACGCAGCGCCGTAGAATTCATTAATATATCGTTTACACTTTACAATTTCTGCACAGTTTCTGAGAACAGATTGCAAAAATAACAGCAGGCTCTTGCAAATATCAAAAGGCGCCACGGAGCTAAAAAGGTTATCGACCTCACAGCTCAGCGCGTTTTGCCAGCAGAAGTCAAACACGATCCGTCTGTCTTCGAATCAAAGGCGTAAAAAGAAAACTGAACTATGACTTGGTTTTTTCCAACGCCTCGATCCGCGCAGAGAGTGCCGCATTTTCCTCGCGTGCCTTTTGAGCCATACTTCGCACCGCGTCAAACTCTTCACGCGTGACAAAATCCTGATCTGCCAGCCAGCGATCAATGACCGACTTGACCGCAGTCTCTGCCTCTTCTCGTGCGCCTTGGGCCACGCCCATGGCGTTGGTCATCAACTGAGAGATATCGTCAAGCATTTTATTGCGGGTCTGCATTCTAGTCTCCACCATCCTGTGCCCTTTCTATATGGGCTGCAAACCAGCGCTCTGCAAGGTTGACTTTCCAATACCTTCGCGGGCAGAACCAGCTCTATGATCATATTTCCTGATATCTCTCCAAATATTTTCTCGATCACAATCCTTGGGATCGAATTTGCCCTACGCTGGTATGCGATGGCTTACATCGCCGGTATCCTGATTGGCTGGCGACTGGCGCTTATCTCTTTGCAAAAGCCAGCCCTTTGGCCCGACAAAGGCGCACCAATGACCCCGCCCCAATGGGAAGACATGATTACGTGGATTATTATCGGCGTGATTATCGGCGGCAGGCTGGGCTATGTGCTGTTTTACCAACCGGCCTATTTTGCGCAAAATCCCGGAAGTATTATACAGGTCTGGCAAGGCGGCATGGCGTTTCACGGCGGGTTTTTGGGTGTGGTAACTGCGGTATTTATTTATTGTAAACGCCACGGGTTGCCTTTGGCCAGCACGGCCGATCTTCTGGCGCTTTGCAGTCCAGCCGGACTGTTGTTGGGGCGCTGTGCCAATTTCATCAATGCCGAATTATGGGGCCGTCCAACCGATTTGCCGTGGGGCGTTGCCTTTCCGGGCATTGCAGCGCAGGACTGCGGCCAATTAGAGGGACTTTGTGCACGGCATCCGTCACAATTATACGAGGCGCTGTTAGAAGGGCTTATTTTAGGTCTTGTACTGCTTTGGATGGCCTATCGCCAAGGCGGACTGAAATTGCCGGGTTGGATCACCGGATTGTTTTTTGTCGGGTATGGTCTCAGCCGGTTTATTGTTGAATTTTTCCGTCAACCGGATGCACAATTCGTCACTTTGGAAAACCCGGTAGGCCTGGCCTGGCATATTGGCAGCATCGGCCTGACGATGGGGCAATTGCTGTCGCTGCCAATGATTGCGGTCGGCGTATTCCTATGTCTCAAAGCCAGACGCCGTGCCTGATCTGAAGTCAGAATTAATCGCCATGATCGAGGCGCAGGGGCCACTTAGCATTGCCACGTTTTTCACCGAATGTTTGCTGCATCCAAAGTATGGCTATTACACGACCCGCGATCCGTTTGGCGCACAGGGCGATTTCACCACTGCGCCGGAAATCAGCCAGATGTACGGCGAAATGCTGGGGTTGTTTCTCGCCCAGACCTGGCATGATCAAGGCAATGTGGCGGCTTTTAATCTCGTTGAATTGGGTCCCGGGCGTGGCACGCTGATGGCAGACATCTTGCGCGCCACCCGCACCATTGCCGGGTTTCACTCTGCGCTGCAATTACATTTGATCGAAGCGTCGCCCACCCTGCAAGCCCTGCAAGCCAAAACACTTAGCGCCTTCAATCCTACATGGCACACCCAGCTTGACACTGTGCCCCAAGGCCCTCTGTTTCTGGTCGCCAATGAGTTTTTTGATGCCCTGCCCATACGCCAATTCATCCGCGACGGCCAACAATGGCGCGAACGCTGCGTCACGGTCACTGAGGGGGATCTAACATATGCGCTGACCGAGGCTGCGCCGCATGCCACACTTGCCAATCGGTTGGCCGATACCAAACAAGGTGATCTGGTGGAAACCTGCGCCCCCGCGCAGGCCATCGCCCAAGAAATTGGGGGCCGCATCACCCAACACGGGGGCGTTGCATTGATCGTTGACTACGGCAACCGCCGCTCACTTGGGGACACGTTGCAATCTTTGAGGTCGCATCATCGCGTCCCACCGCTTTTGCATCCCGGCTTGGCCGATCTAACCGCCCACGTCGATTTTGAAGCGCTGGCAAAAGCCAGCCCGAGCGCTCATACACGGCCAACAGACCAAGGGGTTTTTCTTGAACGATTGGGTATCACGCCGCGCGCCAATCAACTGGTGAAATCCTTGCAAGGCTCTGCCCTGACATCGCATATTGCTGCGCATCGGCGATTGACGCACCCCTCAGAGATGGGCACATTATTCAAAGCAATGGGGCTCTTTCCCGCCAGTGCACCACCACCGCCAGGACTTGATTGATGACCTTAGACATTCTCACGGCGGCTGCGATCGCTCCGGTTCAACACGGTTTTTTCACCCGCAAAGGCGGGGTCTCATCTGGTATTTACCAAGGCCTGAACTGTGGTTTTGGCTCGGCCGATAGCGCGCAAAACGTCCGTCACAACCGCGATCTTGTTGCTAAATCATTCGGTATCGACCGTACCCATTTGATCAGTGTGCACCAAACCCACTCGACCCAAGTCACTATTGTGCAGGGCCCGATTACCGAACCGGTGCAAAGCGACGCGATGGTAACCGACCAACCCGGGTTGGCGCTGGCGATCTTGACCGCAGACTGTCAGCCGGTACTATTTTCTGACCCCGTCGCGGGGGTGATTGGCGCCGCGCATGCCGGCTGGCGCGGAACCCTTGATGGGATCCTGGAAAGCACCCTCGACGCGATGGAGACCTTAGGTGCCAAACGTGCGCGGATTCGAGCCGTCATTGGCCCATCAATCAGTCAGGGCGCCTATGAGGTTGGTCCAGATTTTTTTGATAACTTCACCATGGAACATTCTGATAATGCGCGTTTTTTCGCTAGTGGTACGAACGACCGCCTGCAGTTTGACCTCATTGGTTTTGGCCTGCTCAAACTGCGCCAAGCCGGCGTTGGACATGCCGAATGGACCGGGCATTGCACCTATTCAGAACCGGATAGATTTTATTCTTATCGACAGGCAACGCACCGTAAAGAGTCCGACTATGGACGGCTGATTTCGGTAATAAAACTATAGAGACGGTTGTCACCCACCGACTGATAACACAGGCCTGCCGCCCTCAGGCTTTTTCTAATTGGGCGTGTCTACGATCAGACCCATCTATCTTCGCAGAACCCTTTAGGCCTTAATCTGCAAGCGCTCTTCCAGCACATCAAACGGCACGCCCGGCTCGTCTTTGGCCCCACGGATCACCAAAGAGGTTTTAACGCTGCCTACATTGTCTGCTGCCGTCAACTCGGAGGTCAGGAAAGACTGAAAGGTGCTCAGATCGGGTGCGACGCATTTGAGGATGAAATCAACCTCGCCGTTCAGCATATGACATTCACGTACCAGCGGCCACGCCCGGCAGCGATCTTCAAACGCGCTCAGATCCACTTCTGCCTGCCGCTGCAAACCAACCATTGCAAACACCTGCACCTCAAAGCCCAATTCGCGCGGATCGATATCTGCGTGATAACCGCGAACATAGCCCTGTTCTTCAAGCGTCCGTACCCGCCGCAAACAGGGGGGGGCCGAAATCCCAACCCTCCGGGCCAGTTCAACATTTGTCATACGCCCATCGGCCTGTAGCTCAGCCAGAATCATACGGTCAATAGGATCTAGACGGGTGGCGGGCATATCAATTCCTTTAGTTTCCTTTACCTTACCTCAGAACCGGCTCATACGCAATAATATTTCACAACATTGAAATTTAATTACGCAAGTTGCGTTCGAAGGGGTAATTCTAATGGGTAAGATAGGGGGTGCGCCGCCCGTCATCTGCCGGTATATGTGCAAAAAATGCTAGAGGTTATTCTTAAAGAGGTCGGCAATGACAGACGCGATTCACACCAAGGTTTTGATCATCGGCTCCGGGCCTGCGGGCTATACCGCCGGGGTCTACGCCAGCCGCGCAATGCTGGCACCTGTTCTGGTGCAGGGAATCGAACCTGGCGGTCAATTGACCACAACAACCGAAGTCGAGAACTGGCCCGGTGACACCGAGGTACAAGGTCCCGACCTAATGGTGCGGATGGAGGCGCATGCAAAGGCGATGGGATGCGAGGTTATCAGTGATATTATCCATGACCTCGACACCTCAAAACGCCCCTTCATCGCCAAAAGTGACAGCGGCCGCACATATACTGCAGATGCGGTCATTCTTGCGACAGGCGCGCGGGCAAAATGGCTGGGTCTGGCCACAGAAGAAAAGTTCAAAGGCTTTGGCGTGTCAGCTTGCGCCACCTGTGATGGCTTCTTTTATCGCGGACAGGAAATTGCCGTGATCGGTGGCGGCAATACCGCCGTGGAAGAGGCACTGTTTTTGACAAATTTTGCCAGCAAGGTCACGCTGGTGCACCGCCGCGACGAATTACGCGCTGAAAAAATTCTTCAGGACCGGCTGATGAAAAACCCTAAAATCGAACCGCTCTGGTTCCACCAGTTGGAAGAAGTTCTTGGCGAGGATACACCACTGGGCGTGAGCGGCATTCGGGTCAGACATACCAAAACCGGCGAGATGCACGATATTCCTTGCAAGGGTGTGTTCATCGCAATCGGCCATGCCCCGGCAAATGAGCTGATAAAAGATGACCTCGAATTGCACAACGGTGGCTATGTCAAAGTAAAACTTGGCAGCACCGAGACCTCTATTCCCGGTATATTTGCCGCGGGCGATCTTACAGATCACGTCTACCGACAGGCTGTGACCTCGGCAGGCATGGGATGTATGGCCGCTTTGGACGCGGAACGCTTTTTAGCGGAAAGTGCTGACGATCTCGAAAAATAAGGATAAGTTTCCGAAAATGCGGAAAACATTGGCACGCTTTGAGCTTGAATAACGCTGGTGCTACCCGCTAAACCGCTAGGGTCTGGTTTCCAGATTAACTTCGCGAAAACCGCGCGACAAAATTGTCTTTTCAATCGTGGATATGAATACATGAATTTACAGAACCTGGCACCAATTTCGGAACTGTATGTATCTTATGAGTCTGCTCAAAAACTCAAGCTCGATGCTGCAGATTTGACCAGTTGGGATCTGACCCCGCGTCAAATATGTGATCTCGAACTGCTGATGAATGGGGGCTTCACCCCTTTGAAAGGGTTTCTCAGCGAAGCTGATTACCTGTCGGTTCTGGAAGATATG
>ENA-ORDA01001959-ORDA01001959.1-marine-metagenome-genome-assembly--contig:-NODE-1959-length-16332-cov-4.480529_pt1 | contig 16332 bp, 17 predicted proteins | sample MGYA00237778_ERZ508506 | MGnify/ENA primary metagenome ERZ508506 (study PRJEB26177, sample SAMN06267891) | marine metagenome | isolation source: Monterey Bay, California, USA | place: Pacific...
TTTGTTTTGTTGATTCAAACTATCTATATTTTTTTTTAAAATATTTAAAACTTCTGTATAGCTTTCTAAGAAGGTAACATTTTTAGCACCTCTTGATAAACATTCGAGACCAAATGATCCAACACCTGAAAATAAATCTAAAATATTAGAATTTTCCAACTCTACATTTAATAATTTGGAATGTTTTAATATATTAAAAATTGATTCTTTTGTTAAATCTTTAAGAGGTCTTGTTAGCTTATCTTTAGGTAGAAGAATTTTTTTACCCTTAAAGCTTCCTGAAATTATTCTCATTCATCAATCACCTTATGACCAATGTCTTTTCTATAGAACCCATTTTTCCAATTAAGGTTTTTAATTAAACTTATAGCTTTATCTCTACTATTTTTAAAATTTGATGAAAGACTAACAAAATTAATTACTCTTCCACCATTTGAATAAACTTTATTATTTATTTTTTTTGTACCAGCGTGAAAAAAATAATCATCCTCATCAAGCTTTAGATTTCCAATATTATCTATTAAAATTTGATTATTATATTTATCTGGGTAGCCCTTTGAACATAAAACAATACATAGACTTTTTTTATCATGCCACTCTATATTTATATCTTTTAGGTTTTCATTGCAGCACGCATTGATAATTTCAAATAAATCTGTTTTTAATTTTGGTAAAATAGTCTGACACTCTGGATCTCCCATTCGTACATTGTATTCAATCAAATAAGGTTCATCTTTAACTATCATTAAGCCAGCGTATAAAAATCCTTTATAATTAGATCCCATTTCTTCTAGAGCTTTAATGGTAGGTTTGATTATTTTATTTAATATTTTTTCTTCCAAGGGTTGATTGAGTAGTCTTGATGGTGAGTATGCGCCCATTCCACCTGTATTTGCTCCTTTATCACCTTCTAGAACTCTTTTATGATCTTGTGCTGTTTCAAAGCATTTGATTTCTTTGCCATCGCTTATAATAAAATAGCTCATTTCCTCACCAACAAGAAATTCCTCAATCAAAATATTTTTCGCTAAGCCGAACTTTCCATCAAAAACTTCTTTTATTGCTAAATTTGCATCATCTTTGTTTTCACAAATGTAAACGCCTTTTCCAGATGCAAGACCATCAGCTTTGACAACAAGTGGAAACTGAGTTTTTTTCAAAAAAGATATTGCATCATTAGCATTTTCAAAAATACCAAACTTAGCAGTTGGTATAGTATACTTTTCACATATCTTTTTAGTAAATATCTTTGAGCCTTCCAGTTGAGAAGAAATCTTATCAGGGCCAAAAATATTTATTTCTGTATCTTTAAAAAAATCTACTATTCCATCAACTAACGGTTTTTCTGGTCCAACAACCAATAAGCCAATTTCATTCTTGATAGAAAATTCTTTAATTTTATTAAAATCTGAAAAATCAATTTCAATATTTTCTGCTATATCTGAGGTTCCTGCATTACCAGGAAAACAGTATATCTTATTAACCTTAGGTGATTTTTTGATTGATAAACATAGAGCATGCTCTCTTCCACCACTTCCAATTATTCCAACTTTCATATAGATGTATATAAACTAAAAATGAATAAAAAATTAGCAAAATTAAAATATTTACCAAATAACTTTGAAATTATTGAAAATGGTGATCATGTCCTTTGTGCTGTATCAGGAAAATTAATTAGTTTAGAAAATCTTAATTATTGGAATGTCGAGCTTCAAGAACCATATTTTTCATATGTAGAAGCTCATAAAAAAAAAGAGGCTAACTAAATTCTTACTTCCATCTGTCATGAGACCATATCCATTCACCTGGATTTTTTAAAATTGTTTTCTCCAGCCAAATGTTTAGCTCTCTAGTAATTTTTTCAGTTGAGGAGCTCTTTGAAAATTCCATAGGGTTTTCAATTTTAATATTAAAATTTACTCCATTATATCTCTTGATAGAAATGGGTACCACTTTGCAATTGAATTTTTTTATAAATTGAGCAGGGATAGTTGTGGTGAATGCTTCTTCATCAAAGAATTTAGATTTTATTCCTTGAGAGACTCTTTGATCTATCATTAAGGCTATAGAGTAGCCTTTTTTATATAATCTTAATAATTCTCTAACTCCACTAGTTCCTTTTTTAATTTGATTTTTGCAAATATATTTTTTTCTAATTCTTTCCATTAATATATTTAAGAAAATATTGTTTAATGGTCGATATATTGCTGATAGATTTACACCAGATTTTTCAATTTCCATCGCCATTAATTCAAAATTACTAAAATGACCAGAAACAAAAATTACTGGGGTTTTTTCAAGCTTTATTTTTTGAAGAATTTCTTTACCTGTAATATTAATATTTGATCTAAATTGATCATTTCTAAAACCTTTAAGAAACATATATTCAGACAATGTTCTTCCATAATTATTCCACATATCTTTTGTAATGATCTTAATTTTTGAGGTATTAATTTTCGGAATAGCTCTTTGAATATTAGTTTTAATGAGATTTTTTGATCTAAAAATTGGACCAAACGTTTCAAATAATTTTCCACTGATATGAGATGAAATTTTTAATCCTAAAAATTTATAAATAATAAAAAGAGAAGATATGATTAAAAACTCAAAAAAATATTTAATTTTTTTCATTTAGCTTAAGTAGTTTATTTGTGAGACTTTTTTCATCTGATATATCAAGACTTGATTTAACATAAAGAATTTCATTTCTGTTAAAGTTTTCTAGCCTTAAATAATCTTTTTCAGTAGTTATAATATGTGCATTGAATTTTTTTGCATTAATTATTATTTCATCAAAATCTCTTTTTGAATACTGGTAATGATCTGGATATTCTAAATCACTTACAATCTTTAATTCATTATTTTTTAACATCTCTACAAAAGTTTTGTGATTTCCAATACCAGAAAAAACCAAGTAACTTTGATTTTTATCAAATTCATTTATATTTAAAGGTGTATATTTTCCAGAATTAATATTCATATTGGGATTAATTTTTTTGATTTGATCTTTAATGGCAATTAAACTTTCTTCATTTCCATTTAAAAAAGTATTTTCATAAAATTTTAGATTATTAATACTTTCTCTTAAAGGTCCCGATGGTATTGTAAGTCCATTTCCAATCCAATTTATATTGTTAAAGCAAACAATTTCCATATCATACTTAATAGAGCTGTCTTGAAGTCCATCATCGAAAATAGCAACTTCAAAACCTTTTGAAATTGCATCATCAAGTGCAGTAATTCTTTTTAAATCACTAAATAAGGTTCCACTTTTACTAAGTAGTTTTTGCTCATCAGTTTGATTTGGATAAAATTTTTTAATAAAACAAGCTTTAATATTATTCTTATCTAAAATTTCCTTTATTTTAATGGCAAGTGATGTTTTTCCAGTTCCTCCAATATAGATGTTACCAACACAGATTGTTTTGATTTTTAAATTAGAAAATTTAGGTTTTGATTTTATTTTAGTGATTAAACTTAATATGATTGAAAGAGGTAATAATAAATAGGAAAAAAAAGATGGCTTTTTATAATCCCAAAATTTAGGTTTTTTTAATTTCATTATTAATTAAACTGTTTATCTCATCTTTAGTTTCATTAAGTATTTTTTTTCCTATTTTTGCAATTTCTAAATAATTTTTTTTGTTGTTGGGCTTAGCAATTAATTTGTCTATTGAGTTAGTTAAGCTTTTTACTCCATTAACCTTATAAGCAACCTTTAATTTATTGAGTAATTTATAGGTATCTTTAAAGTTATCTACGTTTGGTCCATATAAAACAGCAGAACCTAAGTTGGCAGGTTCAAGAGGATTTTGACCACCTTTTCTTGATATTGATTTTCCCATAAAAACTATATCAGTAGCTTGATAAAATTTTTTCGTTTCACCATATGTATCTACCAAGTAGATATCTGTATCATTTAATTTTTTTGGTCTTGAGCTGTGCAAAACTACATTTAAATCTAAACTTTTAATTTCATCAACTATTTTATTAACACGATGAATATGTCTCGGTATTATTATTGTTAATAAATTCTTATATTTTTTCTTCAGGTTTATATGAGCATTTACACAGATGATTTCTTCGCCTGGGTGTGTGCTTGAAGCACACCAAATTTTTTTATGATTTATGTTTTTTAAAAAAGTTTGGTCCAATTTAGTAAATTTAGATTGTTGATTATTAAAAAACTTAAGGTTTCCTATTTTTTTTATTTTTGAGATATTTAATTTTTTAAGATAATTAAGAGTTTCTTCATTTTGTGGATAGGCAATGGAAATATTTTGAAAAACGGAGTTTGAGAATTCTTTTACACTTTTCCATTTTTTAAAGGTTTTCTTTGTAATTCTTGCATTAAGAAGCACTAATGGAATATTTTTTTTATTAAGAACTCTGAAGATGCTGGGCCAAATCTCAGATTCAATAAATATTGCAATAGTTGGTTTCCAATAATTTAAAAACTTATAAGAAAAAAATATTGAATCAATTGGAAAAAATTGGTGAACAGTTTTTTTAAGATTATATTTTTTAAATATTTGAGCTGAACTTAATGTTGAGGTGGTTATTAAAATTTGATTTATAGACTTATTTTTTTCAAGCACTTGAACTAGGGGAAGAATACTTAAAAGTTCACCAACACTTGAACCATGAAACCAAATTAAATTTCCATTGATACGTCTTTTTGATGGAAAGCAAAATTTTTCTTTATATCTTTTTCTATCTTCTTTTTTTTTTAAAATTCTAAAAAATATAATTAATGGAGATAATATTAACAGTATTGTTATTAATATTTGATATAAAAAAAACATTACCCTTTTTTAATTTGTTTTTCGTAGAAATTTTTGTAAAGCTCTGACCTATTTAATAAGTCATCATGTTTACCATTTGCAACAACATTACCTGCATCGATAATGTAAATTTGATCTGAGTTTAAAATTGTTGATAGTCTATGAGCTATTACAATAGTGGTTTTATCTTTGGTTAAAATTTTTAAAGCTTCTTGAATTTTACTTTCTGTTTCGGCATCTAGCGAAGACGTTGCTTCATCCAAAAGGATTATTGGGCTTTTTTTAATCATTGCTCTAGCTATTGAGAGTCTTTGCTTTTCTCCACCTGATAATCTAACTCCATTTTCGCCTATTACAGTTTCATATTTATTTGGTAATTTATCTATAAATTCATGTGAATAAGAAAACTTAGAAGCTGCTATAATTTCTTCATCTGATGCATCTTTTTTAGCATAGGCTATGTTATTTCTTATTGTGTCATCAAATAAAGTGGTGTCTTGACTTACAAGTGATATCTGATTTCTAAGAGATTTTATTTTTGTTTTATAGATAGATTGTTCATCAATTAGAATATCTCCAGATTGAGCGTCATAAAATCTAGCAATTAATTTTAATAATGTGGATTTTCCAGAACCACTATGTCCAACTAGCGATGTCATTTTACCTCCAGGCATGTAGATATTTATATTCTTTAAAACATCTTCTTCCTCAAGATTGTATCTAAAGTTTATATTCTTAAAATTAATACTTGAGTTTTTAATATTAATATCTTGAGCATCTTGATGATCAGTAATTTTATTTTTGTTATCAATAATAGGTAAAATTCTTGAAGCTGCTGACAAACCCTGTTTGATAGCGATATTTAAAGTAGAAAGCGCTCTAACAGGTTGATAAGCAAGCATCATTGCTGCAAGAAAAGAGAAAAAACTACCTACATCAATTTCATCTTTTAAGGCTAGTTTTCCAGAGTAGTATATCAAAATTGCAATCATTATACCTGTTAGAGTTTCCATAATTGGAGACATTCGAACGAAAATGATTTCAATTTTTTTATTCTTATCCTTTAATTGACCCAAGTGTTGATCTGCTCTTGTGCTTTCATATTCTTCTCTTTGAAATATTTTGATTAACTGATGATTCTTAAATAATTCAATTAAATATGAGTTTAAAGACCCAGATTTTTCTTGAGCTTCAGTTACAACTTTTTTAACTCTTTTACCAAGTCCTTGAGACACTATGCTTGCTATAGGTATCATTATCATGGCAATTAAAGAAAGTTTCCAATTTTGATAAAACATTACAAATAATAAAGCAATGAGAGTTAAGCTGTCTTTAAATAAATTTAAAATAGCTGTACTTAGAAGGGTAGTAATATGATTTACATCATAAGTAAGATTTGAAATAAATTTTCCAGAATGTTTTTGATCAATCAGCTGTGTATCTGCATTAATTAAAGACTTCACCATTTCTGATTGAAGAACTTTTTTTACTTCTTCAGCAACACTAATCATTATTGATTTTGCTAAGTAGAGTGCAATACCTTTAACTGAAAATGTTAGAACAATTAAAAAAGGAATTAGTAATATCAATGATTGATTTTTTTCTATAAAAATTTTTTTTATAGCAGGATCCAAAAGCCATGCTATTGCTGCAGTACTTCCAGCAACAAGAATTGCAAAAAAAGCTGATAGCAAAATTTGATTTAAAAATCTTTTTGAATAATCTTTATATAATCTTTTATATATATCTATACTTTTCATTAAATTTTACCGATTAATATGTTGCAAAGAATTATTAATCCAATTTCATTATTACTTTTAAATATTTTTAGGCAATTTAATGGATTTTTAGAATTAAAATATTTTATTTGATAAAAAAATAAATGAATTATTGTTATTAATAAACTTAAGTAAAAAAAATAATTATAATTCATTAAAATACCAACAATTAGAATAGATAAAGTAAGAAAAATATAACATGTTGTTAAAAAGTTTTTTGATTTGTCTTTAAATTTTATCGAAGTTGATTTTACACCTATAATTTCATCATCTTTTATATCTTGAAATCCATACACAGTGTCATATCCTAATGTCCAAAATATGGCTCCCAGATAAAAGATAATAGCAACAGTATTTATTTCACCTTGTATTGCTGTCCATCCTAAAATCAGTCCATAATTGAATGTTATACCTAGAAATAATTGAGGCCAGTAAGTAAATCTTTTCATTAAAGGATAAGTGAACGCTAAAGGCATAGAGGCTAGAGCAAGTAAGATTGTTAAGTTGTTAAAGTTAATTAAAACTAAAAATGCGAGTAGACATAAAATTAAAGTATAAAATATTCCTAATTTTATTGAAACTTGATTGGAGGCAATAGGTCTATTTTTTGTTCTTAAAACTTTTTTATCAAATTCTTTATCAGAAATATCATTTACAATGCATCCAGCAGAACGCATTAGAACTGATCCTAAAAAAAATAATAATAGATAAAAAAAATAGTCATTTAAGTTTTTTGAAAAATCATAAGCAAGAGTTAGTCCCCATGCACAAGGCCAAAATAATAGCATATAGCCAATAGGCCTTTTCAATCTTGTTAGCTCGATAAAGAGATTTAATTGTTTCATAATAATTTACTTGTAAATAGCAAAGGCTAGTTTCATAATCAAACTGATTCGCATGAATATAGATTACACAGTTACAGCGTTAATGTTTCCAGCAATACCTTTACTTATGAACATCTATAGTAATAGATTTCACTCATTAAGTAAGCTTATTAGACAGCTTCATGACGAGCATGTGTACGAAAATCACATTCCTCCTGAGTGGAAAAAACAGTTTATAAATTTAAATGGAAGAATTGTATTATTGAAGTGGACCATCATGTTTGCAGCTTTTGGTCTTTTATTTAATTTACTAACTGTGTTTGCTCTCTACCTAAATGAAATTTTTGTAGCAAGGATAATTTTTGGATCTTGTTGTTTATCAATGATGGTTTCAATTTTAGTTTTCTTAAGAGAAATTCATATATCAACAAATGCATTAAAATTGCATATGTCTGATATGGATGTTGATTTAGATTAATTAGGAATAATAACTGCAGGACCAGTTAATAGTCTTGCTTCTAATTCTTCATGAGCTTTTTTAGCATCATCAAGTGAATATTTTTTTGAAATTTCAACTTTAAATTTTCCAGATAAAATTGCATCAAAAACTTTTTTAGCTGACTCAACTAATTCTTCTCTTGTCATTGTATAATGTGCAATTGAAGGACGAGTAAAAAATAATCCTTTTGCATTAATATGTTTTTTAACATCTATAGTATCAACGTAACCTGATGCATTACCAAAAGCGACCATCATGCCTCTAACTTTTAAGGTTTCAATTGATCCATCAAATGTTTTAATACCAACACCATCATAGACAACATCAACTCCATTTTTACCTGCAATTTTTTCCACCTCTTCAACAAAGTTTGTATCTGTATAATTTATTACATGATGACAACCATTTTTTTTAGCAATAGCCTCTTTTTCTTTAGAGCCAACAGTTCCAATAACTTCAGCTCCTAATGCATTAGCCCACTGACATAATATTTGGCCAACACCACCGGCAGCTGCGTGGTATAAAACTTTATCCCCTTTTTTAATTGGGTAAGCTCTGTGTAATAAATATTCAGCAGTAATCCCTTTAAGCATAATGCAAGATGCAATTTCATCTGAGATACCCTCTGGAACTAAAACCAGTTTTTCTTGAGGAAATAATTGTTTTTCTGAATAACTTCCAATTGGCATTGAAGAGTGAGCCACTCTATCTCCAACTTTAAATAGATCAACTTCTGAACCAACTTCTTCAATTATTCCACATGCCTCTAGGCCAATTCCACTTGGTAGAGGAATAGGGTACAAACCTGTTCGGTGATAAACATCAATATAGTTAAGACCGATTGATAAATTTTTGATCAAAACTTCTTTTGGACCTGGTTTACCGATTTCAATATTTTTAACTTCTAAAGTTTCAGGACCACCAAATTTTTCTATTTCAACTTTTTTCATTATTTTACAAATGTATCATTATGATAATCTTGAACAGCTTGCAAGATTTCAGCTTTAGTATTCATTACAAATGGACCCCCTCTAGCAATTGGCTCACCAATAGGTTTTCCAGATATCAATAAAAACTTAGCTTTAGTTAAGCTAGAAACTTTTAATTTTTCACCTCTAGTTAGAATAATTAAAGTAGAATCTTTAACAGCATCATGATCTTGATCACCAACTTTAATTTCACCTTCAACTAAATATATTAATGAATTGTGAGTTGAGGGAAGATCAAAATTAAATTCTTTTCCTTTTTCAAGCTCTACATCAAAATAAACAGGTTCAACATTGTGACCTTTAACAGGTCCTTCTGCATCTTGAAATTTTCCAGCAATCACTTTGACAGTTTTATCATCGTCTTTATGAGTGCTCATTTTATCTGCATCAATATAAATATATTCAGGCTTAGTCATTTTCAATTTAGCAGGCATGTTTACCCATAATTGAAATCCATGAAGCTTACCTTCTTTCATTGCAGGCATTTCTGAATGAATGATACCACTTCCAGTTTTCATCCACTGAACATCTCCAGCAGTCATTATTCCTTCGCCACCTGTACTGTCTTTATGTTCAAAGTCGCCAGCAAGCATATACGTTACTGTTTCAATTCCTCTGTGAGGATGAGGAGGAAAGCCCCCAATGTAATCATCTTTATTTTCGGAACCAAATTCATCTAACATTAAAAAGGGATCGTGGTAATCAATAAGGTGAGTGCCAATGCTTCTCTTTAATTTAACACCAGCACCATCTGATGCTGCAACTGGTTCTATTATTTTTTCTACTTCAATGTTTGTCATTACTTAATTTATTTATTATGTGAGCCATCGCAAAGAGGTTGGTTACTTGTTTCTTTACAAGCACAGAAAAATACTTTTTTTGTCTCTTCAGCTTTATAAGCTAGAGGAGTAAATTCTGAACCCTTGTGAGTGCCATCGCAGAAGGGTTGTTTTGAACTTTTTCCACAAGTGCACCAATAATATGATTTATCTTTTTCAACTTCTACTGCAATCGGTGCGTCTCCTGCTCTATGTGCTTTTGTCATTATTAAACCTTTCAATTTGATTGACCCGTATTTAATACTTTGTTATGAATAATGCAATAAGGCAATATAATCATACTAGTATACAAAATCATACCATGAAAAATCTAATAGATTGTCCAGCAGAAAGAGCTGTTTATTTTCTTGGAGGTAAGTGGAAAATAAATATTATTTTTCAATTATCACAAAACACAATCCGATTTGGTGCTCTTCGTAGATCATTAGGCGATGTTACACAACAAATGTTAACAAAACAACTAAGGGAAATGGAACGTGACAAACTCATTAATAGAAAAGTTTATGATGTAGTTCCTCCAAAAGTTGAATATTCCCTTACTGATTTAGGAAGATCTAGTTTGCCCATTTTAAAATCATTACATCATTGGGGTGATAGAAAAAAAAGAACGTTAAATAAAGTGATAGAAAAAAATTACACTGAAGTAGCTAATTTATAATATTATCTATTTTATTTAGACACTTTTTCAAACCTAACTCATAATTTGTTTTAATAAAATGTTCTTTGAGTATTTCTACCCACTTGAATTTAACGTGAGATCGATAAAAACAATTTAGAGGAAAAGGCATATTAAACATTTTTAACACTTCTTGGCGTAAGACATCATTAGTTAAGACAGCTAGTGATTCATGAATATATTTTTCAACAATTATTTGTGTCTTGTTATTTACTTGAGGTAAATCAAACAAACCAAGAAAACGAAAGTACCTATAAATTCTCAAATAATCTTCTTTTATTCTATCCTCAATTTCCCCAATAAATTTTATTATTTTTAACTGAAGATCTTGTTGGCCATTATAATAATCATAAAGTTTACAGTCTTCACCAAGATACAATGCATTAAATGTAAAATCTCTTCTTGCTGCATCTTTCTTCCAATCTTTGGTAAATAATACTGAAGTATGCCTTCCAAGTTGATTAATGTCCTCTCTTAAAGAGGTTATTTGAATTTTCTTATTATTTGGATAGGCAATAATGGAACCATACCTAATGGCAAAATCATCATATTCAATGTTATTTTTTTCTAATAAACCGAGAACTTCATTAGGTTCTAATTCAGTTGCTGAATCTATATCTCTAATTTCTCTATTTATAAAAAGATCTCTTATGCTTCCACCTACCAAACGAATTTCTGCATTTTGATTTTTAAAAATAGAAAATAAAGTTTTTATATGTTCTTCCTCTATTAAGGAGTTGATTTTGTTAATTCTCATATCTAGCTATTTTTTTAAAACAATTTATATTACATTAATGATGTCGATGCTTTCAAAAGAAAATACCAATGAAATTTTTGAGGATATCAAAAGAAATTTAACTCGAGGTGTTAAAGATAGAAAGCATACTTTTCATACTCCTGTTTTTTGCAATGTAGATAATGAAAATAATATTGAGTCAAGGGTAGTAGTTTTACGTCAATTTGACTCTCCAAATATGGTTTTAAATTTTCATACTGATTTTAGGTCCCCAAAGGTTTTCAACCTTCAACAAAACAATAATTCTTTATTTGTTTTTTATGATCATAAATTAAAATTGTGTCGAAACCCAAAGTTAGTATTTTTCATCCATCAATCCATAAAAATGACTTATTTTCGTATTGATGAAATTTGTTCGCTTTCTTTTATTTCCTTTCGCAATCATTTATGATATCGTAACCACCCTTCGTAATTTGTTTTTTGACTGGGGAGTTCTAAAACAAACCTCATTTAAAACACCTGTAATAGTGGTCGGTAATTTAAGTGTTGGAGGTACAGGTAAAACACCTCAAATTGAATACTTAATTCGCTTATTAAAAGATGATTTTAAAACCGGTGTCTTAAGTAGAGGGTATAAGCGTAAATCACAGGGCTTTGTGCTGTTAAATGACACTCATACAGCTCAAGAAGTTGGCGACGAACCGTTGCAGTATTTTAAAAAATTTAAGAAAATATCTGTGGCAGTTGATGCCAACAGAGTCGCTGGGATTTCAAGATTAATGACAGCGGTTTCTCCTGAAGTCTTTTTATTAGATGATGCTTATCAACACAGAAAAGTTAGGGGTAGTTTGTCTCTTTTATTGACAAAATATGATGATTTATTTACAGATGATTATTTATTGCCAACAGGGAATTTAAGAGAAAGTAGTCGAGGAGTAAAAAGAGCGGACCTTATTATAGTAACGAAATGTCCTTCCAATATTACAGCGTCCTCTAAAAATACTATTCGTAAAAAACTTAAAAGATTTGACAAGACTCTTTTTTTTACAACAATTAGTTATCATCAACAAACCTCTGGAAGCCACCGTATTTCAATGGAGGATCTAAAAAAGTATCAAGTTCTATTAATTACAGGAATTGCAAATCCTTCTTCGCTATTGTCTTTTATGGATGAAAATAAAGTAAATTTCTCTCATTGTAAATTTCCCGATCATCATCACTTTACTGACAAAGATATACAGGTTATTAATGAACAGTTCGCTCAGTTAAAATCGAATAAAAAACTTATTTTAACAACAGAAAAAGATTATGTTCGTTTGGAAAATAGGATAGAAGAACTCTCTTTTTTAGGCATTGAAACCACTTTTTTGTCCGAGCAGGAAAAATTCAATTCAATTATAAGAAAACAGTTAAGGTAAAACCAACATTATGGACTGATGGTTTTTATTTCTTTTGGTTTTTTCTTTAGAATAAGCCTTAGCAACTAATATTTAGTTACATTTCCATGGAGTGATATACGTGTTGTACATCATCGTCTTCCTCTAGTTTTTCCAACAACTTTTCAACGTCTGCTTGCTGGTTTTCATTTAATTTTGTTGTATTGGTAGGGATTCTCTCAAAACCAGAAGATAAAATTTCTGCATTGTTTTCTTCAAAAAATGACTGAATGGCTCCAAATTGTTCAAAAGGTGCATAAATAATGATTCCCTCTTCGTCGTCAAAAACTTCTTCAACTTCAAAATCGATTAACTCCAATTCCAATTCTTCCATATCCATTGTAATGTCTTCTTTTTTAATTGTGAAGTTACAGGTATGATCAAACATAAAGACAACAGATCCTGAGGTCCCTAGATTCCCATCACATTTATTAAAAGCTGCTCTTACATTGGCTACTGTTCTATTATTATTGTCTGTAGCTGTTTCTAAAAGGATGGCAACCCCATGAGGTGCATATCCTTCAAAAAGTACTTCTTTATAGTTTGCTGTGTCTTTATCAGTTGCTTTTTTAATAGCACGCTCAACATTGTCTTTAGGCATGTTGGCTGCTTTTGCATTTTGAATCACCGCACGCAAGCGAGCATTTGTTTCAGCATTAGGCCCTCCTTCTTTTACGGCCATTACAATGTCTTTACCAATTCGAGTAAATGTTTTTGCCATTGCAGACCAACGTTTCATTTTCCTTGCTTTTCGAAATTCGAATGCTCTTCCCATTTTTAATATTTTTTGTCTATTTTATTTTATTACAATTTGAATTATAGTACTGAACTATTTTAGGGATATCTTGTGCCTAAATTCTTTATTTCCTGATTTTTCAACGATCCGTTGGCAATCGTTCAAATGTTTTTTTATAATTTCTGTCAATCTCTTAATTTCTTAATCTCTAACTTGAGGTTAAGGTTGTATTTCTAAAAATAAGAGTAAGATTTTATTTTTTATGATCATACCTGTATTATTCCCATATTAAATTGTTTCTCAATAGGAGCATGATTCGCTGCTTCAATACCCATAGAAATCCATGTTCTCGTTTCTAACGGATTGATTACCCCATCGGTCCACATTCTTGCTGCAGCATAATAGGGTGAGGTCTGCTCGTCATATCGCGATTTAATTGCATCGAATAACTCGGCTTCTTTTTCGTGGGTTATTTTTTCTCCTTGTTTTTTAAGGGATGCCGTTTCTATTTGTAGTAATACTTTTGCAGCAGAGTTTCCACTCATAACCGCGAGCTCTGCACTTGGCCATGCAGCTATTAATCTTGGATCGTATGCTTTACCACACATCGCATAGTTCCCTGCTCCGTAGGAATTCCCGATGATAATGGTAAATTTTGGAACTACAGAATTGCTTACGGCGTTCACCATTTTTGCCCCATCCTTTATGATTCCACCATGTTCAGATTTACTACCTACCATAAACCCAGTAACATCTTGTAAGAATACTAGAGGTATCTTTTTTTGATTACAATTTGCAATAAAACGGGTAGCTTTATCTGCTGAGTCGTTATAAATAACGCCACCAAACTGCATTTCTCCTTTCTTTGTTTTTACTAGCTTTCGTTGGTTGGCTATAATACCGACAGCCCAACCATCGATTCTTGCATAACCCGTTAAAATGGTTTTTCCATATCCTTCTTTGTATTGTTCAAATTCAGAATTGTCAACCAATCGCTTTATGATTTCCAACATATCATATTGCGCGTTTCTTTCTTTTGGAAGAATTCCAAAGATCTCTTCTTCCTTTTCTTTTGGGGGGAATGCTTCTTTTTTGCTAAAACCAGCTTTGTTAGCATCGCCAATTTTATCAACAATAAATTTTATTTTATCTAAAGCATCTTTATCATCTTTTGCTTTGTAATCTGTTACCCCCGAAATTTCACAATGGGTGGTTGCTCCTCCCAACGTTTCATTGTCTATACTTTCACCAATAGCAGCCTTTACGAGATAGCTTCCAGCTAAAAATATACTCGCAGTTTTGTCTACAATCAATGCTTCGTCACTCATAATTGGTAGGTAAGCACCTCCCGCAACACAACTACCCATAATCGCAGAAATTTGGGTTATTCCCATGCTACTCATGATGGCATTGTTTCTAAAAATTCGTCCAAAATGTTCTTTGTCAGGAAAAATTTCATCTTGCAAGGGGAGGTAAACACCCGCACTATCAACTAAATAGATAATAGGTAATTTATTTTCAATGGCAATTTCTTGGGCACGAAGGTTCTTTTTTCCAGTAATAGGAAACCAAGCACCAGCTTTAACTGTCGCGTCATTTGCAACGATTACACATCTTCTGCCACTAACCAAGCCAATAACGACTACAACACCACCTGATGGACAGCCACCATGTTCCTCATACATACCATGCCCTGCAAATGCTCCAATTTCTTGAATTTCACATCCTTTATCAAGTAAAAGCTTAATTCTTTCGCGAGCAGTGAACTTACCAGCTTTATGAAGTTTTTCAATTTTTTTTTGACCTCCACCGAGGTATACTTTTTCAAGGTTTTGTTCAAGTGCACGGATTTTTAAGCGCATTTGATCTTCGTTAAAATTGAATTCTATCTCTTTTGAAGATACTGCCATAGGATTTATTTGTATTCAAATATACGAAACTACCGTGTGCCTAATCAAATCAATTTCGTGTTTAATTGTACTTTTGTAAAAATCAAATTATGAAAAATTTAGCGCTGCACTGGAAAATATTAATTGGAATGTTTTTAGGTGTACTATGGGCACTGTTTTCGGGATCAGTTGGTTTAAATAAGTTTACGATTGACTTTATTGATCCATTTGGTGTGATTTTTATTAACTGTCTTAAATTTATCGCTATTCCTTTAGTTTTATTTTCAATTGTAGGTGGTGTAGCGGGTTTAGGGGATGTACGTCAATTGGGTCGTATTGGTGCCAAAACTTTGGGCTTATATTTGGTTACAACGCTTGCCTCCGTGACCTTGGGTCTTTTATTAGTCAATGTAATACAGCCAGGTCATAATTCATTGGAAGATTCGAATCGCTTGCGATACGAGATCTGGGCACAATCCGAGGGTGTTGCAGTTAAAGATGGTCGTAATCTTCTTAAGACTGCAGATCCTATGATCGTCAAGAAGATTGAGGCTTCATTGGACGAAGAGAAAAGTTCTTCTGACTATCAGAGTATGATGAGTAAAAATGAGAATTCAAAGGATAGAAAGACAGGCCCACTTCAACCTTTAGTTGATATGGTTCCTGAAAACCTAGTTGCTGCTTTTTCAAGTAGTAAGCTTATGTTACAAGTGATTTTTTTCGCACTATTTTTTGGTATAGCATTGTCATTATTACAAACAGAAGGTTCTAAGCAAGTCCACCGTTTTTTTAATGCAATGGGTGATGTATTTATAAAGATGGTAAATATGATAATGGCCCTTTCTCCATTTTTTGTTTTTTGTTTAATGGCAGGTGTTTTAGCCAAAATAGCAAATACACCAGCGGAACTTTTTACCCTATTTCAAACGCTTGGATTATATTCTCTTGTTGTCGTTTTAGGTTTGGCGCTTTTACTTTTTGTTTTTTACCCTTTGCTTCAACGTATATTCGGTGTTAAATTTGGTTACCGCACGTTTTATCAAAAAATGAGTCCTGCTCAGTTTCTTGCGTTTTCGACAAGTTCAAGTGCGGCCACGCTTCCCGTTACAATTAAATGTGTGCAGGAAGGATTAAAAGTACCCAAGA
>ENA-ORDA01001965-ORDA01001965.1-marine-metagenome-genome-assembly--contig:-NODE-1965-length-16301-cov-11.805658_pt1 | contig 16301 bp, 47 predicted proteins | sample MGYA00237778_ERZ508506 | MGnify/ENA primary metagenome ERZ508506 (study PRJEB26177, sample SAMN06267891) | marine metagenome | isolation source: Monterey Bay, California, USA | place: Pacific...
AGTATCACAAAGAATGTTGTTGGAACTCCAGGAAGAAGGATTCCGATGTAGGCACATCCTACAAAAAATAGACCAAGACCTATCCATAACGCTTTTCTCATAATCTTTATTAATTTAATTTAATGCGATATCGTATCCACTAAACTTATCCATATAGGAAGTAATTTTAGTTCCATTTCCATCTTTAAAAACCTTTCCGTTTCTAAAGTATCTTCTTACTGAACCTTGTCCTCCTAAATGAGCAGCTGCGAGGATACCACTCTCAGTAATATATATTCCATTTATAGTTTTTCCATCAAAAACATCAATATACTTCTGAAGTTTCTCTTTGTTGTGTTTTAACAAAGATAACATTGCTTCTTCTTGTAGTTCTGGATTAGATAGGAACTCCTTTTTCGATACATCATATCCTAATCCTTTTAGAGTAGATTTACCAAATTGGTATCTTCCCATATATCCCCAAGGATTCACAACATCATATCTATTTGTTGATTCCCTATGTCCAATTGCATTTAGGAATTGTTCTAATTCAAACTTATGATAATTTCTAATAGAATCTCTTATGAATTGTTTTCTAAGTAATACCCTTTCACCATTTTCTATGGTTGCCTCAATAACATTTACAGTTGGATATTTCTTTTCACTATCTGCCATTCCAAATGAAAGTGCAGTAATAACAGTTAACGTTACAATTATATAAATTCTCTTTCTCATATCGGTTTCCCTTTAATTAAACAAAAATAATATAAAAACTTTATTCGTTCCTATAAATATCTACTTTTTATTTATATCTTTTTAAATTCCAAATACCAGCCTCTTATTTGATTCAATAATTCTCTTTCAATATCTGTATAAGAACCTCTAGTTTTTATTGTAGATATCGTTCCTCTTATTTCCTCCACCATATCTTCACCACCAGGACTATTGGAATTGTACATATCATCAATAAGCCACTTATCAAGTTTATTTAGGAGTTTTAATGACTTGGTATTTAAATCATATGATATCATAATTTATCTAAAAAGTTTATTAACTTATCATATGTTATTCTTCCACTTGAACTCATTCGTTGTTTTTCCCATCCTAAATCATCAACCATATGGTTTATTTCATTCAAAATATCTTTTATTTTTTCGTCTTGACTCATACCAATTCTGCCTTTTTATAGGTTATATATGTTTCTCTAAGAGAATTTAGTCTTAACTTTTGTTCCTCATCATAATCAGTTCTATATAATATAGAATTAATCATCTCAGAATCTTCTAACTTCAACCAATTTTGGTTTCTGATTTTTTGTAACCAAACTATCTGAGCTCTGGTTAAATCCCATCTTAATTCTTTCATTTAATATACTTTATTAGTTCTATTGTAATGACAATCTAATAGTTCTTCCGCTACTTCTAATGAGATTCTATTCTCATTATACATTTTCCATATTAGTTTATTCATAATTCTTTTTAAATTCTTTATACACTTTCATGAACTCTACTCTACCATCTTTCTTCCACTTTGGAATAAGGGAGTTGAGAATTAACTTATGTTTGGATTGTAATTTATAGTTAACCCTAAGAAGTTCTTTAGCTTCATGATAGTATTGAGATAGTTTACCTTCTTGCCAACGAAGTAAGATACTTGGACTGACTTTGTATTTCAAAGCATATTTCGGATACCATTCTTCGTGTAGAAAATCCCACATAATACGAGATTCGTGTTTATCCATCTGTCTTTGTGGTAATCTAATTTTATTCATATTATGCAAATTCAGTTTGAATTAACTTCTCCAACTCCTTACTTTCCAATACTATTGGTTTAATAAACTCAACATCATGTTCGATGTACTCATACTTACAATGCTCATTGGATTGAGCAGCTACTAACGTTGTAAGATGACTCTTTAACTCATCAGAATACAATATAGTATCTGAATCAATTACAATTTGAAATTCCTGTCCACCTTTTGGTTTCCAATAAGGTGTATTAGTATCTGAATAATTTTCGAAATACTGAGCCATTACTTTTACTGTACAATTCATCATAATTTATGGTTTTAAAGTTTTATTTATTTTAATCCGTTTAATAGTTTTTTATAATCAATACCAAAGATACCTAAAGTACCGAACATCATTCCCATAAAAGAGAATGCAATTTCGTTATCCACACCAGCAAAACCAATGTAGTTTTGAACGAATCCATTCATAGTTCCGATTGATAATCCGAACCCAATAATAATCATTAAAATAGCTTGATAATTTTTCATTTACTTTGTTTTAAAAGGTTTAACTCTCTCACTCAATTACCCTACTAACATACGAATAATAAATGAGAAAACCAAGGAAAAAGTGATTTATTTTCTCTTAATTAAGTAGTTGTATAACACTCCACAATCATCATCATCATCTACTTCATTTTCAATAACTTCATATCTAAAAGGAAGTAATTGTGCCAACTCATCTACATCTACCAAACTCCAATATCCAAATCTTATTGTCATATGAGGTTCAACGAATTTGTAATCATCTCTACCATCCATTACTACACCACCAGAGCCTACTTCGAAGTTATCCGAACCATACCACTCTTCTATGTTTTTTAATATGTTATAATCTATTCTCATATCTTTTATATTTTAAAATTGTCCATCATCTTCAAATGATACTAATTCTGATTCAGAATATTTGTATTCTACTGATAAAGTTGGATTGAATACTGTTTGATATCCACTTTTTTTATAAACACTATTAGTGAAGTTACTAATAACTGTATCGATAAAATCTTTCAACATATAAGTTCCATCAGAGGAACCAAATCCATGTCCTTCATCCCAATCGGAACTCCATTCTTCAACTATCTGAGTTGCTATATCTACTAATTCGGAATATTGGATTTGTTCTTTAGAAAACATCGAAGAAAATGATGGGATTCTAATTGCTCTATCGATAAGAGACTGTGGTTGTACTAAATAATTCATACGTTTTAAGTTTTAAGGTTTATATAAAAGGAGCTACAATCACTCCCACTCAATTACAACACTAATATACGAAAAGATTATGACATATCCAAGGAAAAAGTGATTTATTTTCCAAAAAAATTCCCACTAATGAAATTAATCAAAAGTGGGAACTTACACCTTTAAGGTAGCTTCCGTCAAGGATTCGTTTTACTTCTTTTCTCTATCAGATGAAACCAATTCATCGAATTGTTGTTGAAGTTTTTGTATCACACCACTCATATGCTTAGTGGCTTGGTTTAATTTCATTTCTAAAATCTTTTTTGCTAATTTATCTTTTAGTCCCATTGGTTATTGAAAGTGTTTATATTAATAAATATTAAGTTTTATTCGTAATCTTCTGGATTATTCTTTTTATCTTCTAAATGTTCGTGATAATACCCTTCCATTTCATTTTTCAAGTCATTGAGTTTAGTGTAGATATCATCTCTGTAAATATCATCATCCCATACCTTATCATAGTCGATATCCATATCATAATCTTCGATATCATCCCAATCCTTTGAGTATAAGAATGCTCCAATTGGGTCAAGTCCTTCATCTTCATATGTACCTAAGATATAACAATCTTCCTTAATATCACTTAGAACCTTTGCTAACTTCTCTAAGAATTCTTGAGGTACACTCCATGCTGATGTTAATCTTAACTCCATATATTCCAAGTCATCATCTAAATCAAACTCAGAATACATCCATTTTGCACCAACCTCATCAATCATCCAACCTCTATCGTATTCCTCAGGTGATTTATCATAGATTTTATCAACCAACTCACTTGCATCAACTTGATACTCACCTTCTTTTGGTGTAAATATTTCTTTTAACTTTTCTATTACTTTAATATCCCCATTCTTAACTTGGATATTAGTTTCCATATGATTTGCCATAATTTATTCTTCTATTAATTCGTATGTAACCTCATCAGATATTGGTTTATCTCTTACGAAGTCCATATCATCTTCTACTTCTTCGATGATATCCCATTGGGTAATCTCATCACCTTCTTTGTATGCTTTAGCTTGTTCATCCGTTAACTCAGCTTCATACCAAATGTAAGTAACCTCAGTTACCATTCTTCTTAACTTAGCCATTACTTATTCGAAGTTCATTATATATCTAGCAACAGCTACTGTTTCATCAGTTTCTTCTTCTGCTATTAAATTCATACTACAATTAGTACGATTTCTTAAATATTGTTGTTCTGTCCAACTTGCGGTTCTATCTGTGATGAATTCCATTGAGTAGGTTTCATCTCCTTCTGTTATAAGGTATGTTAATTTATTCATATTTTGGTGTGTATTGTGGATTAAATCCTCCGTATTTGGTATATTCTTTATCAATCTTACCACCATCGATATATATTTCATCACTTTTATATCGTGAATCAAACATTTCGTTGGTTGGATATTCTATAAAGGTATCATATAATTTATTTGAAAACTCTTCAGAAAAATGTTCTTTGTTATCTTCTAAAAACTCCTCAGCTTCCCAATTACTTAGAATATCTGATATGTACTCATAAAACTCTGCTTCAGTTTCCCCTTCGTATGGTGGTTCAACCTTTCTAAAATCCTCAGAATCCAATGTGACTGGTTTGGATACATTTGTAATTGTAAATGATGTTCTTGTTCTAAAATCTAATTTCATTCTGAACTTTCTTTATGACGATTATTATACATTGTTCTTAATTTCTCTCCTAAAGTATAGTTGTTAGGATTATTAGCTATGAATGATTCTGGTATATTGAATACACCTTTATTTTCTTCATAGACTTGTGGTAGTTTTTCTTTACTCATCTCCATCGTATTTTAAATTCTTAATAGTTTCCAATAAATCGGGATTGGATAACAATAATTGGGGATTATTTTTTAAAGTTTGAATTGTAATATCATTCTTTAACTTAGTTGTACTCCAACCATGTGCTCTAGATGTGTAAACAACTTGTTGAGGTAAATCATCACCAGTGTATTTCTTACCTATATAATCTTCACCTAATATTCTCACATCAGGCTTAAAGAATTTGATTAAATTATACAACTCTTCTTCAGTTTGATAAGCATAAACTGCATCAACTGATTCCATTTCCATCAAAGTATTGTATCTTTCAGCTCTTGGTACAACAGGTGTGTACTTATTTTCCCTATCTAATGATGGGTCATTCTGAAGAAACACTATAAAGTAATCACAATGTTTCTTTGCAGTTTGGAATGTATAAACATAACCAGGATGTATGATATCAAAATTACCAGCGGTAAATCCAACTATCTTTTTATCTGCTCTTCCAATCATAACTTTTTATTTTACCTAATATACGAATAATATTTCAATTATCCAAATTAATTTGTAACAATTATTTCACCAGTATTCCAAGTTGGTATATACCATCTGAAATTATGTTCTTTTAACATATCAATTATCTTAACTTGCATCTTCATTGAATTACCTGTAATTACTCTACATTCAAATAATTCATTGTGTGATTCCATCAACACAAAATCTTCAGCTCTATCAACTGCCACATCATGTGTTAATCCATGTAAATCAATTTCATTCATAATTTTCCCAATCTTCAGGCCATAGGTATTTACCTATCTTTTTACCTACTACTATTACTACACCTGCTACGGCTAACCACATTAATGATTCCATATTATTTCTGATTTTGTGATTTGAATCTATTTGATTCTGATGTTTTACTATGTTTTGTTTTTCTACCTTTTACTCGTTCTCTCCACATCTTAAATGATGACTCTTTCATATGAGTTCTCATTATCTTACGAACATCATTTTCTTTTAATCCAAACTGAAACTCTATTGCTTCAAAGGGAGTTCTATCTTCCCAAGCCATTTCAATTATTCTATCTATATCTTCTATCTTCATTTCCAAAAGATTTGTACTCCAAATAAACAAAGAGCAAGAATCAATGATACAGTTGTTTTAGTATTAATTCCTTCATTAAGAAAAAACCAAGTCATTACTGCAAATATTACAATACCACTAGCTTGTCCTATGAATCTACCAGGCCACAATTGACCATCAAAGTATTCTGCAACCATCCACGTTCCTTTAATGAAAACGTATGATATTATAGTACCTCCAGCTAATGATACTAAAAATGGATTTCTTTTAAACCAAGGCCAAACAAACTGTCCATTGGTTTGAATCCATATAATTGCTTGAGCTAAAGTGAATAACAATAACCCATAAATAAGATTCCTCATTTACACTTTTCTCTTTCTCATCTTACTCACAAAAGTTCCATCTTTAATAGATTCTAACTTTTTAGCTAACTTAGCAACCAGTTCCATATTACCATTAGGTTTTGCTGATTCTGATTCTATCGTATGTGTAAGATTTTTTATTATATCTGCTCTTCTTTGTTTCTTAGTCATTTTGTTTATTTAAATATTCTAATACTTTTTCTGAAAAAAGTATATCGTATAGTTCTTTTCCAACCTCTTCGGGTTGAATCGTTATTCCTTCTGATGCATATTGTAGTGCATTTGCTATATCAAACTGATGATAAATCTTTGATAACTTTGCTATCTCATCGTTTATCATATTAGCATAATCTTCAGATTTTACATATGATTCCCATTGATAATCATAATCATTTCTAAGATACAATTCTTGCTCTAATTCAGCTTCGGATAAATCTAATCCATCCAATAAGTTTTTTGTTCTACCCATTTTGTTTATCTATATAAAGTTACTACACTACCGAAGTAATGGTCAAATACTTTGATTAGGTTTTCATAATCTCCACTCTGCATTTCATTCAGAATGAATTCTTGAGGAAAATCAAGTTGTGTAGCTAATTTCTTAGCCATTCCCAATAGGAAAAATGCGTTACCTTCTGGTCCAGTCAAATCGATTTCAATTCCGTTACTCTTTGGTTTTTCTTTTATCATTACTTAGTTTTTAGGGTTATACTCTCAATCATTAACAGTACTAACATACGAAAAATAAATGAGAATTCCTAATAAAAAGTGATTTATTTTTAAGTAACTGCTCTACCTTTCATACCTTCCCAATCTCTATTCTTTCTAACGTTATCATTGGTTTCGTTAGTTGCAGATAATACATTATTAATTGTTCCCAACTTTTTAGTTAAATGTAAAAGTGCTTTTAAATCTTTTGGGAAACAGTGTCCACCAAATCCAAAATCCCCATCATGACCAGGTACGTTCCAATGTGATTTACCTAATCGTTCATCATAGGTTGCATACTCTACAACCTTATCGTAATCAATACCCAATCTATCACACAACTGATATATCTCATTTGCGAATGATACCTTTACAGATAAAAATGTATTAGTTAAATACTTCACCATTTCGGCATGGGTTGAATCGGTTTTGATTATATGTGCTTTTGGAAATACTTTTGAGAACACTCTTTTTAATTCAGTAGTTGCTGGTCTTACTCCACCCAATATAATTCTATTTTGGTTTTCATAATCTTTTATAGCATTTCTTTCAGTTAAGAACTCTGGATTAAATACAATATTAAGTGATTCAAATCTTTGATTCCACCTTTCGGTTGTACCAGGTGGGATTGTGGATTTAATTATAATGTTCCTTTCGGTTTCTAAGTTATCAGTTGTTAAATCTATTCCAGCTAAAACATTTTCTACTATACTAGTATTACAACTCCCATCCCAATACATTGGTGTTGGTAAACATAAAAATATATTTTCACATTTACGAATTATTTCGTTTACATTAGAATTAGATTTTGATTCATCCAAATCATAAGTAAGTACATCGTAATAGTTTTTAAACTTTTGGTAAACTGCGTTACCAACAAATCCCTGTCCAATGATTCCTATGTTCATACTGATTTATTTTAACTTTAATAATTGCTTAACTTCAGCCTTACTTATCTCACCTATCTTATTTCCGACTGTGATGTAAACTGATTTAGTACTATCCCAACCATACTTATCCAATATGTAGTTTTCAGTTGTTAGAGTAATCTCTGATTTTTTAGAAACCTTTTTCAGATTTACAAGCAAATCAGAGAACTCTTTTTTATCCAAATTTACTCTTCCAAATGATTTAACTAATTGACCACTTATGTAAGTTCCATCTGAATTACTATCTTCAAATGTTAAAGTTGATATTTCATTTTCAGTTGTTAGTTTAAATTTATCTCCTTCAAAATATTGACCTTGCAATATTGAACTAAAGAAAAATGGTGTTACAATTAAAAATAATTTTCTCATTAACCTATGTGTTTTTTAATTTTAGAATTACCGAATAGTAAATATAAACTCCATCCCCAATAAGGTAGAGCTAATAAAAGATATGTAGCATAATCTCCATTGGGTAAAGTTGGTGCTGGTGTATCTAACACATTGATTGCATTTTGTGGATTGAATCCTTCTAATACAAAAGCATATATGAATGTACACGCAAGTAACCACCCTGCTTTGTTAGGAAAGAATGCATTGATTCTTTTATACGATGTTGCTAGTGAAAACCAAACCATTGGTATGATACCTAATGCACCTAATCCAACTAACAATCCGGCTAATACTGCATTGGTTTTGATTAGAGCAACCCCTATTCCAACTAAGATTCCAATCGGAATAATAAATAGTAGTGTTGCTAATCCTCTTAAAAAGTAATCCGTTCCGTTAGTGGTATTTTTGAATTGAAAGTATTTACCAAACTTTTCTTTTAATTTACTCATCTTTTGTTTTTAAAATTAGTAGCCCGTAGGGGAATCGAACCCCTCTTACCAGGATGAAAACCTGGCGTCCTAGCCGATAGACGAACGGGCCAATGCTTGACTGGCAGTCTGTGGAGAATATCGGAGTCGAACCGATGACCTCTTCGGTGCAAGCGAAGCGCTCTAGCCAGCTGAGCTAATTCCCCTCCTATATATCCCCATCGGGATAATAACCATAATCATCAAACCTTTCTTGGTTTTTGTGTTTTGGTTTTCTTTTGAAATCTTTCTTAGATTTCTGAACCTTCTCGGTCATCTTCTTTCCGATATGATGTGATGCTTCACCTTGGGTCATGTCATCCCAATCCACTTTTTCATCGTATCTACCCTTCTTCTTCATAATACTTTAAACTATCGTTCTTTATTTATTTATTGTGCTTGGAAAGTTCTAATGAACTCATCAAGTCTTTCATTTGATTTCTTACTCGCTTCTATAACTTTTAGAACCTCAGTACCAGATGTAACATCTGCTCTGAATTTATATTCTAATTTATCTAATCTGGAATCTAACAAAGCTATAATGTCTTTCTGATTCCCTTCTACTTTTCCTTCCAATACTTCCAATAATGTTGTCAGATTTTGGTTAGACTTATCAACTACGATATCGATTTTCTCATCGGTATCTTCTAAGAATGATTCTAAATAATCTATTCTATTTTTGAAGTTAAATATAACTACCACCGCATACCCCAAAAGGAATACTATTACCGATGAAACTATACCTAACAGTACATAATTTATTTCCATAATTTTTATTTTTTAAATTTAATTCAATATTTCAATGAACGATAGTTTATTCTTGCGGAAAGAGTGAGATTCGAACTCACGGAACCTCTCAGTTCGCTGGTTTTCAAGACCAGTGCATTCGACCACTCTGCCATCTTTCCAATATTATTGAGAGCTACCCTTATGAGACTACTCGTCAGTAGTTTTTAGTTTTAAACTCAGTTACGGCCATACCTTTCCCATCTGCAGATGTATTAGGATTTTACTTTTTCCTCTCTCCAGTGCAATTCATCATCATCTTACGATTCTTATATCAAGCACTGTTAACTTCTTTGACTACTAACAACAAAGTTGCGTTCATCAGTACCCCCACCAAGAATCGAACTTGGAATACAAGCTTAGAAGGCTAGTGTTATATCCGTTTAACTATGGAGGCAAATAAATTTGGGAAGGGCTACCTACCGAATGTAGCCGAATCTTTGGTATAAGTTATAATGTAATTGTTGTGGTATGAAAAACCTTATACTATGGTGGTACGACCATAAAAGACCTCAAACTCCCTTCCCTTTATATTTTTACAAATATCCCACAACTGGATATTCGTTATACTATCATTAAATCAAAGAACTTCTCTTTCCTTATTAGATTACTAATATACGAAAACTTTTCCGTAATTCCAAATCTTTTTTAAATCTTTTTTAAATACTTGTAAATCTTCTTCGAGATTCCCATTGTACTTTCTTACTTCTAGACGCCATTGCTTTTTTAGAAACTAACTTATTGTAGTTATCTCTTAAAGAATTTAGTTGAGGTCCGCTGTTTTTTGCACTCATGCTTTCTTAATCTTTTTAGTTGTTATTAAAATTTTCTCCAATCAAATTTATCCTTAAATACAGGTTTTGGTTTCAAAATATTATCTATGTTAGATAACAAATTATTAAACGTTTCCTTCATTTCAGAATCAATTTGTGTACTATAATTATATGGTACTTTTATTTTCGTAATGTTTGAATTAAATTCAGTTCCATTTGGTCTTAAAAAGTCAACTTCATCCCTAACTCTGAAGATATCATCCCATAAATTTACTCCATTTATTTTCTTACCTTCTTCGGTTATACTTCCCTCATCATGCTTCCTAACATAACTTAGAACTTTCTTCAAACTTGTATATCTTAGACCTAAGTTATCTAATGAACCTAAGAACTCTAAATCATCTACAAAGTTAGAAGTCATTGTTATCTTATCAACAACCTTCAGAATAGATTTTGTTCTCATCATATATGGATGAAAAATACAAAATTGATTTAACTTAGATGAATGTATAATAGATGATATATTTTTAGGTTTATCAAAATAATCCTCAGTAAAACTCCAAGGTTTATTATAAGGATGACCTTTAATATAACCAGACCAAGTAGCTTTAGATTTTGGAAAATCAAATGGTGTTTTTGTTTCCATCATTTGGAATAATGACTTCCCTTTAAATAAAACAGAATTACCATAAGCAAAATCCAAATCAGGAGTTTCCGTAAATATCATATTTACAAAATCCAAACATTCTGAATCTAATAAATCATCATCATCTAAACGAATCATAACTTCACCACTTGCAATCTTAGGTGCTATCTTCCAACTCTCTTTAAATAAGTGATATTGTTTACCCGAATTGATATAGGTTACTAAGTTATCGGTTCGTTCTTTAAACTCATTTACTATTTCTTGATTTAGTTTACTATCCCCATCATCAAATATAATTACCTCCCAATCTTTATGAGTTTGTAATTGTATTGAAGTTAGTGCTTGTTCTAAAAAATCAGGTCTTTTACAAGTCCTTACTATAACTGATATCTTCATTGATTACCAAATTGAAAATCCACCACATTCTTTTAGGAATTTGATGAAAGCATCTATTCTACATTTGTAAGTTTTGTGAGCAGGTTCTACAACTTTACCACTTGGTAACACAATTGATTGTCTAATCACATCACCATATTCATATTCTGAATTTAGTTTCTGAATCTCTTCATCATTGTTATCAACAAACCCACCTTTTAACGTACTCCAACATTCTGTATAGATACCCATCCAATCTTCATCATCAACCCAATCAATCTTAGATGTAAATCTTTCCAATCCAGCAGCAAGTTTATCACATTCTTTTTGAGTTTCTAAACCAGCTCCATCATTGGAACCCCAGCTATCAAAATTAAGATTCAATCCGTAGATACTATCTACTCTTTCACAAAGTTGAACAATAGGTCTCCATCCCCACCAATTACTTCTAAAGTAATCACCAGGATTTTCTTTCTGCCATTTGGTATCCATCTCAAACCACTCATCCTTTTCCTTTTCAGAAATTTCATTCCAATTTGGATATTCGTGCTTTGGTGTTCTATGTATTGGGTTTCTACCCGAAATATCTACTCCCATATTATATACTTAAATGTGTTAATTTTTCATGTAATCTCTTCATATGTTTACAAGGTGTATGAGCTCTGAACTCTCTTGCTTTACATTCACAATCTGATATTTTATAATCAGTAACTTTTACATTGTAGTGGGATAACTTTCCAGTCTTTTTATTCCTACTACCCATCTCTCTATAATACCAACTACTCTTCATCTTTAACTACATTTACAATACCTTCAGTTGGTATGATACAAGCAACTACTTCAAACTCTTCTTTGGTTATGATACCTTCCATTAATGCAAGATATTCAGATGATACATTTCTACCAGTCCATTTATTAAATACTACCATTTATTTATATTTAGTTTTACAATTTCCACAATACATTTTATAAGCTGCATTCCAAGCAGCACATTTACTACAAGTCCAAATGTTATCTGATGGTAATCCTTCGTAAGTTCTTACCTCATCAGTTTTTTTAAACAGGTTACGAAACCAATTTACTAATCGAACCATTGTGACCTATTAGTTTTGATATTCTTTATACCCTCATCTTTATACTTAGGATGATTCTTTTCATATTCAGCCAATCTATCTGCTATCTTAGCAGCTGCTGCATCTTCATTCTTTTTACCAATCTCACCAGCTTTCTTTATATCTTCCTTAGAAAGTTCCTTACCTTGCGATGCCGCTGAAATAGATGCGTATCTCTTAGTGTGGTATGAACTCAATGGTTTGGTGAATTGTTTTAGATGTTCAGCCTTTTGGTCTAAGTAATCTAAGAAATCATCGAAGTTTTCTTTACCCAACTTATCTAACTCCTCTTCAGAAAGTTCATTATTTGGGTCGAACTCTACCATGCTTTATCAATTTCAGCAATTACTCCAATAGCTTGTAATTCTTTCTTAACGGATGTAGCTGATTTAGCTATCAAATTCTCACCCAATAATAAATCGATAGCAATCTGAGCTTTCTTAGGTGTGATATATTGTTTACCAATAAGTGATTTAATCTTAGCTGGTGCTTTTTCAATTCTCACTAAAGAAGGGAACTTCTCATGCTGAACTGGTAACACTACTACGTTTTTGTATCTAGCTTTTTCTACTAATACTTCTACTGCTAATGGATTTGGTTTTATTTTTGTCATATTTTTATGTATTAAGAGTTAAGTGAAATCATTGAAAGTGGAACGTTGTAAGAACCAACACTACCATACGAAGTTTCGTTTAGAACTTCAATAAGTGCCTTAGTTCGGTTAATTTTCTTAACTACACATTGCTTCCCACTTAACTTAGGGTGATTAACTGAAACATTAGCACCAACGTAAAGAGAATCTTTCGTTTCTAATACTAATAATGATTTTTTTGATTTGATTGTTTCTACTATCTTAGAGTTTAGATTTCTCAACTCTTCAATCGATAATTTTGATAATTCTGAATAAGTCATTTTTATTGTTTTAAGGTTTTACATATTTGGGGTTTCATCCCCAACTCAATTACTATACTAACTTACGAAATATATTTGACATAAACAAGCTTTTTCTTACTTTTTTTTCCAAATTTCGTAATCTTTTTCATTTACTTTATAAGCCCAATGAAGTAGTGATTGTCTAGCTCCCAAAGAATAACTCTCATCTGAGATATCACCACCTCTTTTATCGATTTGTGAATAGATATAATTTCTCCATCTTCCATTTGGACCTGAGAAGTTCAACCATCTACGAATCTGCCTATCATCATCTTCACATCTTCTACCCATATAATATCTACAATACCATTGGAACCAACCTCTTGGGTCTATTGGGTTAATCCAACCCATCTTTTCCCACTCCTCTTGAGATTGTCCGCATTTGGTTTTAAAATAGTTCACCTTACGAATATACTTCTTAGAGTAATAGAACTCCGTAGGCAACCCTACAAACCATTCTGGAGGGAATTCATTCACATCTATATCGATATTTCTATCAGTTGGATGAAAATAAGTTCCACCGAATGAACCCATTTGGATTATCTCTTTTGGAGTTAAGTTTGGTTTAAACAATTTCTGCATCATCTACTTTATCACAAAGATAGTAATAACCATCTCTTCCTTTTAATACAGTTTCACAATGGTAGTTTTCACAAACTTCATTAGCTCCGAAGTGTTGCATTACTTTTTCAAAGTGTTCAATTCTAAACTTTCTTTTGACAACATATAAATCGCCGCCCATTGGTATCATATCTTTTGCCCAATACATACTATTGTATATTAGTATCAGCGTGAGACCTGAATCCTAATACTGGTTTGATTCCAGTAATTTGAATCTCTCTATTCTTCAACATCTGAGTTGTTAGTTTAAGAGTTTCCAAATCAGTTTCAGTTTTTACCCAATCGGTAAATAAATAAGTAAGTAGTTTTGATTTAATCTTTTTTATCATCTTTTAAGGTTTAAATAAATTTAGTATAATTTTCTTCTTCTTTGTAAGCCGCAACTTCGTATGGGTGATTTCCATAATGGTATCCCATATCGTAATATCTTTTCATCCAAGATGGTGATTGTAGATAGTGTTGGTATTCGTGAACCAATGTTTGAACAATGTGCTCTCTACTTTCCATCTTTGGGTAGTAAATAACAATTGAGTTATCCATTCTATCAAACTCAGCATGAGGAGTTTCCTCACCAGTAGTACCATCATCCTCTTCACCACTTAACCTACCATAGATAGAAGTTTCATATTCTATATAAGGAGTACATTCTGGGAAGAATTTAGATAACCCATAATGCTTTTCAATCTTTGGATAAACTTCATCAACAATATTTTGTATTTCTTTTAACTTCATATTAATTATTTAACCATAAGTTATACACATAATCATAAGAACAATTCAGTATCTCTGAAAGTTTCTCAAATAATCTTTCTCTAATGATACTATCCCCAACACCAATATATCCATAGATATCATTGTTAGTAAATAATTCGTTTAACAAACCTGTAAAGTTTGTATCATCTTTAAGTTCAATTCCCAGCTCATCGGTTGGATAATTCTCTATGTAAAATTGTTTAATGTTCATATTACTTAGATAATTTAGTTAATGAAACAAGTGAACCATTTACCCACTTATGAGGAATACCCCCCACCATCAAATACTTTGATGAAGATGGTTTAGTTACATTGTTAAAAGGATTAGATTTTGCAGATTCAACACTCTTAGTGAATTCTGATTTGGAAATTGTTTTTCTTAAAGTCATTTTTTAGGTTTTAAAGGTTTAACGATGGTGAGAACTCTCTCACTCAATTACAGTACTAACATACGAATAATATTTGAGACTGCCAAATTTTTAGGTACTTATTTTCAATTTATTTTTAATAAAATAAACTCATTGCTGATTTCAAACCACTTTCAGTTGCCAAGTGAACTGAATCTAATCTTACATTCAACGTATCGGAATATTCATATTCCTTAACTGCTAACTTCTTAGCACCTCGTAGGGTTTTAGCCCATACGGTATTCCAACCTCCACCTTCAAAGGTGAACATATACTGTTTGTTTTTTAATTCTTTACTCATAATTTAAGGTTTTAAAGGTTTATATTAATCATCCATTAATGAACATTGGAATATTACTGAGTTATCAAAGATAAATTCACAAACATCTTTTTCAGCAATTTCATGAACTTCTACTTCTATTTCTATCAGTTCAATTTGAGATTTAGTTAACCAATCTACTAAATTGATACTTAATACTTCTTTTACGATTTCTTTTATTTTACTTACGGTCATAATTTTACGTTTTATATTATTAATTATTTACATAGTAAATATAGTGAAAAAAGCAATACGAGTCAAGTAAAATGTGATTTATTTTACCAGTTTATATTGATTCTAAATAAGAATAATTTTATTTTTTGTTGAATTCTATTACGTCAAAGATTCTTGTAGAAATTTTCTTTGTTCCTTCTACATTGGTAACGATAATTGAGTTTTTGAATTTATCCCAATCTATTGAGAATTTTTTATCTAATACACCATTGTTTTCTTCTTTAACTAATTCGTTAAGTGCATTGATTGTATAAAGAGTATTAGATTGTTTTTTTCTATGAACCAAAATAGTATTTTCTAATGGTTTACCAGGTTTATATTCTGTATCTATATTATAGGTAACGAACAACTCCTCTAAATTACCCTTATTTTGAAGAACATAAATATAGTTGTACACTATATGGTATGTTTCTCTTATAAGTTGTAGGGTAGTTTGAAGTGCTTCTTTATTAGTAAATGTACAAAGTAACTGTGTTTGCATTAATCTTCCTATCAATTTGTATTCTTATATAAATATGAAATCATTTTAGGAAAGATTCAGTAATGTACATAAAAGTAATGTACCCTCAATTAACGTTGTTATTTAGAGTTAGATTTAAAACAATTTTGTATTTCTTTA
>ENA-ORDA01001967-ORDA01001967.1-marine-metagenome-genome-assembly--contig:-NODE-1967-length-16301-cov-4.125678_pt1 | contig 16301 bp, 11 predicted proteins | sample MGYA00237778_ERZ508506 | MGnify/ENA primary metagenome ERZ508506 (study PRJEB26177, sample SAMN06267891) | marine metagenome | isolation source: Monterey Bay, California, USA | place: Pacific...
TACAATATTTATCCAGGTCGGTATATGACTTTCTTTAAAATGGTTAATTAAGGATTTCATTTTTTTATATAGTTTAACTTATTTGTTACATAAAGTTATTAATAATAGATACCTTTAGTAACTTATATAATATCGAATAGTCAAATAGTAGTTACTTCAAGGTAACAAATAAGAGGATTTAATATTATGAAACATAATAAATGTCCATTGACCTATGCTTTAACTATCGTAGGTGGGAAATGGAAACCAATAATTATATCTCATTTAAAGAAATCACCTAAACGATTTGGAAAACTTGATGTTCTTATTCCAACAATTTCAAGAAAAGTATTATCTACCCAATTATCAGAACTAGTTGGACACAAAATGTTAAATAGAATTTCATATCCTGAAACCCCACCAAGAGTGGAATATCACTTAACAGAAAAAGCAAAAGAACTTGTCCCAATTTTTGAATCGCTTGCTGAATGGGGTTTTGAGTTAGTTAAAAACAATAATAGTGAAAATTAGCCCCACATTCGTGGTATTTTTGTTTGTATAGGTGTATGCTTAGGGTGTTTTAGTTGTAATGTCTCCATATACTAAAATCCCTCTCGTGACGAACTTGGAACTATTGGTTCTGTAAAGGTTCTGTTTCAGAGAGAAAGAAAATAATAACTACTTAAAAGTTCTGTAAAATGGTTCTGTAAAAATGGTGGTTCTGTAAATCAAAAATTGGTAAGAAATAAAACACTAAATCTGAACGAAAGTATGGGTTTTTTGTTTATGGATTTAGGTCAGGCTCATAACCCGAAGGTCGGAGGTTCGAATCCTTCCCCCGCTACAACACGAGACAACCAGAGTCTCGACATAAAGCCCTCTTAATTGAGGGCTTTTTTGTTTGTAAAATAATGTTAGTCCAACCCTACTTTTTATTTTCCTCAATAAAAAAAATAGTTTTTAACCTTTTGTCATTTTAGGTGTCTATAATTATTGGGAAGTATATGACGGTAATACCAATAGGAACATTTAACATAGTGAAATTTTTATCAATACTTGCATTATTAACTACAATTTATGGACAAACTGAGTCTACATTTTATGATTTAAATGATGATGGTGAAACTGACATAGTTGATTTAGAATTATTAGTATTATGGGTTTTAGAAGATTCATTTGATGAGGATGGCGATGTAAATCAGAACGGTGTTTTAAATATTTTTGATGTTATTTTATTAGCTGATATAATTTTATATCCTATACCAGAATCAGGGTTATTTATCAATCAACAATATCAAGAAAGTGAGCTTTCAATTATCTATGATTTAGAATATTCTCGAAGACCAAATCCATACGGTGTACAATATTCTTCTAGCAGCACTCAGCAAGAAGAACAGTTACAAGATACTATTTTTTTACACTTAGACCTTGTCTTACCTCCAAACCCAGAAAATCTGCTACTTCCTATGGTTATGATGATTCATGGTGGAGGTTTTCATACTGGAAATAAAGAACAAAAATTGCATTATGCTCAAGATTATGCAACATTAGGCTATATAGGATGTACCATTAATTATAGATTAACTCGACAAAATGTAATCCAGGAATCAGATGAGAACTATACAGCTGCAGTTAATGATGCTGTTGAAGATGCTATGAATGCTATTAGATACTTAAAAACTCAAAGCTCTATCTATAACATTGATAATGATAGAATAGTAACCATTGGGAACTCTGCGGGAGCATTTATTTCATTACACAATGCAATTGATAATGACGAATCCTTACCAGACCAAGAAAGTATTAATGACTATTCTGGAATTTCATCAACAGTGTCAGTATCTATATCAACAGGTGCTGTATTTCCAAATGAGGCATTAATTCATTTGAATTTTGATGAAAATGATGCAAGTTGCTTAATTATGCATGCTGAAGATTACGACTCAGTTACAGACACATATTGGGAAGAGGATGTTATCCCTTTTTATGAAGCAATTATAAATTCAGGTAATCATGCGGGCCTAGTGCCTCAACCTTCAGGTTCTCATGGCGTGGGAGTTGGCCCATTTGAAGAATATAGCGAAGTTATTATTCCATTTATATGGAATCAATTAAATCTTAATAATTGGTAATTTGTAAAATAATCTAATTGATTTCAATCAATCACCTGGCTACAAATCAGTTCAACGGAATGCCAATAATACTCAAGGTCAACCTGTATCAGTGGGTGTATACCTTTACAGCATTGAAGCAGGAGAGCTTAGGCAGACAAAGAAGATGATATTGTTGAAATAGAATAATCTTTACGCAATAAGCCCCACATTAGTGGAGTTTTTTGTTTGTGGGAGGATGGGTAGATTTAAGAATAGAAAGGAGAAAATAAAAATGCCAAAAATGAAAGCTTCAATGCGGACAAAATACTGTTTACCAAATCAGATAAAAGTTGAAAGCATTGACAAACCGATTCCCAAAGAAAATGAAGTATTAATAAAGGTTTACTCTACTACAGTAAATAGAACTGATTGTGCAAACCTTATAGCCAAACCTTTTATTATGAGATTTGTTTTAGGGTTATTTAAACCGAGAAAAACAATATTGGGGACAGATTTTGCAGGTAAGGTAGAATCAATAGGGAGAAATGTTAAGTCTTTTAGTATTGGCGATAAAGTATTTGGTTTTATTGATACAGGTTCTCAATCACAAGCCACATATTTCACAACAAAAGTAAAAAATCTATTTCTAATTCCGAAAAAGATTGATTTTGATAAAGCAGCAGCTAGCTTGGAAGGAGCTCATTATGCTTATAGTTTCATACAAAAAACAAACATCAAATCTGGACAAGATATTTTAATAAATGGAGCAACTGGGGGGATTGGTTCTGCCCTTCTACAATTTGTAAGACAATATGATGTAAACATTACAGCCACTTGTAATACTAAAAACATTAAGCTAATAGAATCTTTAGGTGCTGACAATATTTATGACTATACCAAAAAAGACTTTACAAAAGAGAATGATAAATATGACTTTATTTTTGATACAGTGGGTAAAAGTACTTTTGGAAAGTGCTTAACATTATTAAAAGAAAAAGGAATTTATATATCTACAGAATTAGGGCCTTATTCTCAAAATATTTTCTATCCCTTATTGACTTCAGTGTTAAGTAGAAAAGTTATATTTCCCACTCCATACAGTACAGAGAAAACGATACCTTATATTTGCAATCTTTTGGAGAAAGGAAAATTCAATCCTGTGATAGACCGAAAATATGTATTAGAAGATATCTCTAAAGCTTACGAATATGTAATTAAAGGACAAAAAACAGGAAATGTTTTGATTAAAATATGATAAAGGATTAGAAACAAGCACACTAAACAATACGATTATTTCCACTTACAAGCCCCACATTCGTGGGGTTTTTAGTTTTAAGGGGGAGCATTACACTCCCCCTATTAGCCTATAACACAAAGTCATCAATCTCCGTAGCAAGTAAAGGAGCATAATGACGCTCCGTTGTGGTCACGGATGAATGACCCAATAGCTTACTTACTTCATAGATTGGTCTTCCTTGCCTAATTAAATTATAACCAAAGGTTCTCCTTAGGTCGTGGAACCTGATATCACCAATACCAAGCCTTCTGGCTTCTTTCTTGAACTTGTGTGATACGAAGTCCTTGGTGTAATCCCAGAGCTCATCAAGTTCACTTAATATCTCCTGAGCTTGATGATTCAGTTTGATTAATCTCTTACCACTTTTACCATATGCGACTATATGATTGGAGAATATGTTTTCTCTCGATATAGAGCGTATTTCACCGCTTCTAGCACCAGTGTAGTAAGCGAATCTGACAAAGCAATTGAAGCGATTATCCCTTATTTCATCAAGGAGAGTCTTGAGTTCAGAATCACTTAGTACTCTACTTCTGGATTCCCACTTGCTCCCCCCTTCTATCTTAATTGGCTGATTGATTAAACCATGTTTAAATCCCCAATTATTACAGGCATTTATTGAACGGATTGTCATTGCTTTCGTAGTTTTATTAGCAGGAAGACCATTCACTAAGTACTTATTCAAGAGACCTTTATTACGCTCTTTAGTACTTTTTGCCCAATCGTGCCCTTGGTATTGTAAATATCTTTCAACAAGGTTATTGAATGAGATAGTTTGCGGTTTCTTTTCACTTGCTCCATTGATTAACTCTGAGAGGATTTGTTTTTCTATCTGAGGAGTTACCTTCTTTGCAGTTTCATAACAACGAGTTCCTAAACTGCGAGTTATTCGACTGTTTTGAAAGGTTACTGCCAAATAATAAACACCTGTTGATTTGCGGTAAACTGAAGCCATCAGAGACTCCTTTCACTTATGTTTACTGCTTCTATATTGCTACCCCTAATAAAAGAGCTTTGTTTCAGTAGCTCTCCCCTCCTCGACAAACGGCGTAGTTCAGTTGGTTAGAACGCCGGCCTGTCAAGCCGGAGGTCGAGGGTTCGAGTCCCTTCGGTCCCGCACTAAAAAGCCTTGGTTTCTCGAGAAGAGACTGAGGCTTTTTTACTTTCTATAGAAACAGCATTGACTGATTAAAAATAACTTCATTATAGCTTATTAATAGAAATATCTTTACGCATTAAGTCCCACATTTTTGGTTTTTTTTAGGGTGGTTGGTAGATTATAATTTTTGACACCCTTGGTGGGTGTTTCTATTTCTTTTCACTTGCGATACTCTGTTTTCCCCCATAGGTTTTTAATAATTATTTCAATTTAAATCATAAGGAGGGGGCCTAATGAAAAAGATAAGAAAATATTTAGTAGCCGTATTTATTTTTTCCGTAGTTTTTTCACAGGATAATAAACTAACTAAAAAATATATTAATCACGGAATGAGTATTCGTATTGGAAATGAATCTATTTTACAAATTTTTTCAGGGTTCGATAATTCGACCTCTTTCGTTAATCCCAGTTTTTCATATTCAATTCGACTAAACAATTATATTTATGAGCCAGGGATAAACCATATTAGAGAGTGGGGTAATAATCAAACTCGGACGGCGACTATATTCGGTTTAGGAATCTTCAAATCAAAAAATTTAAATAATAACCTTATGAGTAGGTATTTTGGTTTACAGTTTAGAACAGTAGTGTTAACAGACGAAGGTCCAGTTCAAGTAATTTCTCCTACTTATGGTCTAGAATACTCAATTAATGCTAATTTTTCAATTAGTGGTGAGGCATCTTTAAACTATCTTTTTGATGATGCTGATAATAAACAAATCGACACATCATCTAAAATTGTTTTTAGGTTTTATTTATAAACCAATCTATAACTAAAGTTGCTAGAAAAAAATCATCTATTAGGCTTTAAAGTCCATTATGGTTTAGGACTTTGTCGGTGCTAATCGAGTTCCCCATAAAGGAATTCAAAAGAAAGTCTGAGGTTTTCTAAACAAGAAATTATTGAAATATTTGGTTCTTAACTTTTGTTATTTTTTTTTTAATTGTAGATTTGTTTGTGTACAAACAAACTATTGGTTTTGTAAACTCTAAAATATTTAAATAATAATTATAATAAATAATTATTCATTAAACGGAGAAAATAAATGAAAAAGTTTTTTGTCATTCTGTTCTTTTTAGTTGGAATGAAAACATTTGCAAACAATGGGTCTGTACAGGGCAGTATCAAAGATGGTTCAGGGGAGTCACTCTGGGGAGCCAATGTATATCTACTTAACACCTCATTTGGTGCTTCAACCGATTCTGCGGGTACCTATCAGATCCAGAATATTCCTTTAGGAAAGTATACTCTTATTTGTGACTATATAGGCTATCGATCTCAAAATCGAACCATTTATATTTCTGCATATGACACAGACAGTGCTACAGATATGGATCAATCCTATCTTGATAAAATGGGTCTTGATGAGGATGAGGATGAGGATCTTGATATTATAAAGGGTAATGATTTAGTAGAAATAAACTTTAAGCTTGAAGAAGATGTTTTTAATAGTCAAGAAGTTGTTGTTACCGGGGTTGCATCCGAACGTTCGGTGGAGGTTTCGGAGGTTGCTGTAACAAGGTTAAAACCAAGAAAATTTAACGAATCTACATCCTATACTGATTTTGGTTCATTACTAATGGCAAAGGTCAGTGGGCTTGATATTCGAAAAGCTTCTGGAACAGTTGGCGGAGGCTTCAGGTTTGACATGCGAGCAGGCGGGGGATTGAATGGAAAAGAGCAACCAGTTGTTTACATAGATGGCATGAGAGTAGTTAATGATGAAATTGGTGGTATGGGCTCTAACGCGCTGACTACTGGGGGACAGGGAATATCAACATTACTTGATTTCAATCCCGATGATATTGAGAATATTGAGATTTTAAAAGGACCTGCTGCAGCTACAAGCTATGGAACTAACGGATCAAACGGTGTGGTCTTTATTGAGACTAAGAAAGGTAATATTGGTCAAGATGGCCCTGTATTTAACTACAAATTTACCTCTGGAAGAAACAGTCCTAACTTTGAAGTGAATGATGGGTTCCAAAATAGAGATATATTTCATAGTCTATTATCAGACGGTGCCATTAATGATAACTACTTTAGTATGAGTGGCGGTAACTATGTTTTTAGGCACTTCGTCTCTATTTCTAGAAGGCACGAGGAAGGAATGGTAATTTGGAAAGATAAAAACTACTTTGACAGAAATACTCTGAGAGCAAACTTTGATATAATACCGCAGGATAATCTAACTTTAAGTCTAAATACATCCTATAGTACTCTTGATGCAGCCATGCCACCAAGTGATAATCATATTTACAGTGTCTCGTACAATACTTTAGTTGCTTTTAACCCTTGGCAAGAGTCTGATAGTACGTCTATTTCCCAATTAGGAATAAATTTCAAAACTAAAAGGTTGATTAGCTCTGCATCAATTAAATATTATCCATTTAATAACATCTATCGTTTTGGCTTGAATACGTTTCAGCTGTATGCAAAGTTAGGCTTTGATGATGCTGAGCGACATAACAGTAATTTATTCCCCTCTGGATATAACTATGCACTTTTCAATGATGGTACAAAAGCCATAGAAAAGTCAAATGAAAGGAATACAATCTTTGATTTAGGCGCTGCACATAATTACAGAATGGGACGATTGGTCGCCACTTCAAGCTTGTCAGCTCAATTTTTTGATAGGAAGTGGGAAGGGTTGGAGATTGCTCGAGATTCCTTTGGACAAAATGCAGTAACAGATATTGGCTCGGGTTCTAACATAACCGTTGCTGGGGAGTGGGAAGGAAATGCTAGGGATGCAGGAGCTATTTTAACACAGGAAATGTCATTCCTAGACCAATATTTTCTAACCTTAAGCTATAGAAAGGACTATAGTTCTGCTTTGGGTTCTTCATCTAGATCAATTGGATACCCTGGAATGCGGTTCTCTACAAGATTGGATAAGTTCAATTTTGTTCCATCTCAATTTCAAATGCTAAAATTTAGAGCAGCTTATGGTGAGAGCGGTGTCTTGCCAGCTCATACGGACGGTCAGAACCTTCTTTGGTCGGGTAGTGTGGGAGGAAATGGATCAGGTGCAACAATATCTGGAGTAGGTAATCCAAACATTGAACCTGAAAGAATTAAGGAACTAGAACTAGGGTTAGATATGACTTGGAAAAGCCTGTTATCTCTAGAATTATCCTCTTACAAGCAATGGGCAGAAAACTCTGTAATCTACCGCCCTCTCTCTCCATCTCTGGGATACGGAAATTTGGCAAGGCCAGATAACATTGGCAGCATGGAAATGGAAGGATTTGAAGCGCTATTTAGAGCTTCTCCAATAAAAAAGAAAGATTTAAACGTAGATATGAGTCTTTCATATAGTTGGAATGATAATACCGTTAAAAAAATGGGTGACCCGGTATTTGATAACTTTGGACTAGTTACTATCAGAGAAGGTTATCCAAAATACTCTCTCTGGGGTCAAAAAGTTAATGGCGCTATGATTGATACTTTCGATCTTGCACTCTTAGGCCTGGAGGGCTCCGTTCCATTTTTTGATCCAGTTAATGGGTATAGACTAGAGGAAGAAGGTTACATAGGACGCCTAGTACCTGAGCATATAGGAAACTTTTCTGTAAATGTTGATTATAAAATATTTGATTTTTTTATGCTATTTGAGCGGAAAACAGGGTTTTCTTCTGCCGTTGGAGGTATGTGGTGGGCCACCGGACCAAACAACAATGGTCACATTGGTTGGTTAAGTTCAATGCAAAAACTTGGGCTGGATGAACTGTTCGCTGCGATGAATTTGATTCCTGCTGAAATGACAAGGCAGGTTACACCTGTTGTAGGAGATGAAGAAATCGTGGGCACTATTGATTATGATGTTTTTGGAGCGACTAACGGCGCGGTAATTCTGCCTATTGCTGTTTCAGGAAGGGAGGATGAATGGGCACAAACAGCTGATGAGTTTGCAAAAGCACATCCTGCATTTTCGTCAAACTATACTGAAGATGGTAGCTACACAAGATTGAGGGAGATAAGTATGGGCGTAAGTTTAGACGAGTTTTTACCTCTACTCAAATTAGATAATGCGATATCTGGGTTAAGAGTATTTGTTTCAGCTAATAATGTAAAACTGTGGAGAGCGAAAGGCGCGGTTGGTGTAGATCCTGAGCTAAACATGTCAGGTGCTATAACAGACCCGATAGGCACTACAGGCAATGGTTATAGAAGCGTAGAGGTTCATACGATGCCCTATCCCACTACTTATAATTTTGGAATTAACGTAAGGTTTTAGATCATGAAAAAAATATATATTTCGTTATACCTATTACTTATTTTAACTGGATGTGAATCGTTCGTTGAAAATACATCCTCTTCAATATCTTATGTGACTGATGAAGAAATAAATGATCCTGCAAACATACCCTTTCTTATAAATGGTGTATTGAATGATTATTCTAGTGCTCATACATATGTTTCTCTATGGGCTGATTTATTATCAGATGCATTGGTTAATGATGGTAAAGTGCAGGGTTCAACTGATGTAAGAGGAGAATATCTCGATAATGGAAGCTACGACCCTACAGTAGGGACGTATGCTCCTCCTTACCAGGCAATTGCTAAGGTCTGGAGATCCGCTAACTCATTAGAATTAAGATTAGACTTGATGGATGGTGATGAATCATCAGAAAAACTAGGTTATTATACTGCATATTTATACCAAGCATTACCATGTTATCTTCTAGGTACGTATTATGGTAACGGACCAAACTATCCTGATGATGGCGGAGCAACACTAAATGAAAGTGCCTTTCGGCCCTCAGGTAATCTTTATTCAATGGCGATATCATATTTTGATTCTGCGATGATCTATGCAGACGAATATCAAAAGAAAATCATCCACTCTCTATTAGGCAGACAATACCTTTATGAGGGTAATTATAGTGCTGCAGCTCAACATGCTTTGTTGGGTCTTCAGCAGAGTGATGAATCTTTTAATGCACTTTCAGGGGAGGAAGACCCATGGCCAAATTGGTATTGGTACGAAGCAGGAAGTAACAGAACACGCTATACACTAGCCTCCAGATTTAAACACTTTTTAGGAGAGGATTTCGAAGATACAAATGGTAATGGTGTATGGGACTCAACAGAAACATTTACAGATTGTGCAATCACTGGAGCAGATGTAGGCCAAGGTAATGGTATGTACGATGGACCGCTTGAACTAGAAGAGATTGTTCGTTTATCATTATCAGTTGCTGCGATGACGCCTGGCCAAAGCTACTCAAGGTACTTTCAGATGAAATATCCGTTTGCAGACTCACCGGTATCCATCATTGACTGGAAGGAAAACCATCTTATTCTTGCAGAACTTGCACTAAGAGGTGAATCTGTTAATGTGACAGCTATTGATGCAGTCAACTCGGTAAGATCATCGCATGGGCTTCAATCACTTGCAAGTGTTGATTATGAGGTCCTTTTACATGAAAGAGATAAGGAATTATTCTGTCAAGGACAAAGACTCATAGACCAAAATAGATTCTCGGACATTCTAAACTGGCATTTGCCTGATGGTGATACATGGCGCTATCTGCCGGTACCTTTTGAGGAAGCACTAAATAATCCAAATTATCCATAATAAAGAAATTAGTTCATGCCAAACCCCACATTAACAACAGCTGTAGAAAAGATACAGCCGACTGCGATCATCAAGTTGGATGGGGCGTTTAATGACTTTCACGCCAAAGAGGTAATCGGGATAATTGATGATTTATTAGCGCAAGATTTTGTTCATTTCATTATCAATTTTAAATCCTGCACTGAGGTAAATAATTATGGTGTATCAGTATTGATTAGTCTCATTGGATCAATAAATCAAAAATCTGGAAAATTATTTTTTACAAATGTTGATTCACATCTTGAAAAAAAGTTGAAAATGATGGGCCTTGCTGCATACGCAGAATTCTATTCTGAGGACAAGGTGGCACTCGAATCATTAATTGAAAAGCACTAAGTAATAACTTTTAAATCTAACGTATTGGAAAATAAGTAATGTTAAATAAGACAAAACTAATTCTTTTTCATTTCACAGTATTGTATAATTTTATTTTTGGTAATCCTTCTGAAGGAGTATGGAAGCAATTCTTGTATACGAATGGAATTTCAAGCAACTATACATTTGATGTTCACAAAGATAAACAAGGTAGGGTTTGGGTCGGAACTCAAAATGGTATCACTCTAATTGATGGAAGCATTACAAGAAAATATGGTGTCTCTCATGGCTTACCCTCTGCTGACATTATCAAAATAACTGACATAAATGGACGTTTATTTGCAGCTACATCTGGTCAAGGTGTATATGTTTTGGAAAATGATACTTTTGAAAAAGTAAATTTTGTAAAAGGATCAAATGTTACCACAATGGAAAATATTGGGGACAAAATCTTTATATCTACGAACCTGGAAAATATCATGTATGATGGAAGTAGCACCTCCTTTATGGGTAAAGAATTTCCAAATTCTAAAATTATTGATACTTTTTCAAATGAAAAAAATGACTGGTTTGTTTCTGATAGGAACCTTATCAAACTAGAGGAAAATAAGTATGTATCAGAAAAAATAACATTTCCTAGCTCGAATGCAAAAATACAAGCATTAATTATTGATGATGATATTGAATATTTTGGTACCAATCAAGGCCTATGGAGCAGACAAAATAATAGGAATGCCAAATTAATTAAAAATATCAATGTATTGAGTCTCGATAGAACATCAAATGGCTTAATAATTGTTGGAGCAAAAAAAGGTTTTTATTATCTAAGCAATGGAGCTCTGAAAGAGATAACTCCCGTTGGGCAAGATTACCTTTCACTCAGCAAGACTGCTGTAAGGGATATTGAAGTCACTTCAGAAAATGAAATATGGTATGCTACGTTTGGAATGGGTCTCTTTCTTCATGATCCAGGAACTTTTACTAATATAAATACTAAAAATGGTCTAGACGTCGGTGGGATGACCTTTGATCTAGAAAGAGACGGAGATAAAGTATATATAGCTACAAAAAACGGCCTCTTCATCTATAAAAAAAATAGAATAGAAAAACATTTCACCAAAAAAGATGGTTTGCCATCAAATATGATACTAGATCTTGACCTTGATTCTAAAGGTAATTTATGGATTGCAACTGCTAATGGTCTTTCAAAGTTGTCTGGGTCTTTCTTTAAAAACTATTCGCGTACAGATGGCTTACCATCCAAATTAGTTACATCAGTGCATGTAGATAAAAGAGATGACTCCAGAATTTGGATTGGCTCGGAAAGGTCGGGATTGACAAGATTTGATGAAAAAGGGTTTTATACATTTGCAGTACAGGACGGTCTACCAAGCAATTCAATAAGGGATATTACTCAATTAAACAATGGCACGCTTATAATTGCCTGTTACAAAGCTGGAGTCGCAAAATTTGATGGAAAAAGATTTACACTGTACGATAATGGGCTTGATGATAAACGTGTAATACTATTGGAAAACGGGTTTGATGGAGAAGTTTGGGCCGGAACGGAATCCGCCGGAATAGGTGTATTAGAAGAAGATCAATTCAGGATGATTCGCGATTCAGACGGCCTTGCCCATAATGAGATGTTTTCACTTTATAATGATGGAAAAAAAATGTGGGCAGGAACATTTGGTGGTGGAGTAAGCTGCTTTCACGAGAATACATGGTTTACCCTCAGAGAATCTGATGGTTTAAATAGTAATACCGTAGGTTCAATCGTATCAATTGATGAAAATACTACAATGATTGGTGGTACTTCAGGGATTTCAATCTTTAAAATGAATAATCAAACGTTCAGTTTAGAAATAATAAATATACTAACGCCTAGTGAAGAACTTTCATTTGAAAAACAGATGGAACCCATAAGTGGTATTTTAAAAGACAGATTTACTTTGACTCCTAATCCCATGATATATAATCCCTCTGATGCAGAAATAAAATATAGGTATAGAACAAAAAAATTCAGTGATCCAAAATTTAGTGATTGGTCAAAATTATCACTTTCACCACAAATTTCATATGTGCCACAGGATGTTGGTTCTTTCCAGTTACAAATACAAGCTGTGGATAATAGAGTAGCTTTCTCTGAAATAATTACGGTACCATTTAACATCGGTCGTGTATGGTATCTAGATCCAAAAACTGCTATTCCATTTTGGGGAAGTATCTTGCTCTTAATTGGATTTTCTACTGTTACTTACATTAATTACCGTAAAAAAAGTATAGAGGCTGAAAAACTTAGAGAGGCAGAAATAGAGCGTCAGCAGGCAGAAATGGAAGAAGCAAGAGAGTTTCAACAAGCAATGTTGCCAAGTGAAATGCCTATTACTGATGATTATGAGATGGTGGGGTTTCAAAAGACTGCAACTGAAGTTGGAGGAGACTTTTTCGATTTTATGCAAAAAGAAGATGGAAGATGGGTTGCAATATGTGGTGATGCAACTGGGCATGGTCTGACCTCAGGAAATGTTGTTTCCATAACAAAAACTGCAATGAGTTCACTTGTAGAAGAAGATCCGGTACCAACTCTTGACTCATTAAACAAGACACTACTTAATATGAATATTGGTTTAAACAGAATGTGCTTAAATATTGCAAGTATTGGTAAAGACTCTATTCGCTTTTCTTCTGCTGGTATGCCTCCGGCCTATTACTATTCTGCTGAAAAACGCGAACTAGAAGAAATATTAGTTGGAGCACTACCTCTGGGTTCTTTCAAGAGAGCTATCCACACAGAGAAGGAGATTGCTTTTAAAAACAGTGGAGATATCCTAATAATGATGTCTGATGGCCTTCCTGAGGCAGAAAACTCCAAAAATGAGATGGTAGGTTATGAGCGAACATTAGATTTGATTAAAACTTTATCTGATAAATCCGCTGAAGAAATAAAAGATGGACTTGTAGAGATGTGCGATAATTGGCTTGGTGATACTGCTAAACTTCAGGACGACATGACATTTGTAATAATCAAAAAAAGATAATAGCCTAGCTTAATGCTTACCCAAATAGCGGAATTGGTATGCGCGCGCGGTTCAGGTCCGTGTATCTTATTAGGCATGCTGGTTTTAATCCAGTTTCGAGTCTTTAAGATAAGCTATGAAGTTGAATATTCATTGTTGGATTATTTCATAGATGAATAACAGTTGGCTTATATGACCCTACTCTTCCAGAGTTCACCAACCGAGTCTTTTGGCCACGGTGGTTCAGATTATAAACATTAAATGTACATCATGCATAAACTTAAAATCACAAAAATAATTGCTACGATTAGGCATTCCCATGTCCCGCTCTAACTCGCCCCATGTTCCGCCTGCCTCAGCAGGTTCTAATGCCAAAAGCCCACGGCGATATTTGGGGGTGTTTCGGTATAGTGGTCGGGCACTGGGGTTAGTATGGACTACGCATCGGGGACTGACGCTGGCTATGATGGCACTTGTATTGGCTGCGGGGTTGATGCCTGCTGTAGTCGCATGGCTGGGAAAAATGATTGTTGACACAGTAGTGCTGGCGGCAGAAACACAAGCGCCCGCCAACAGGCATTTGGCGATAATGTATGTTGTGGCTGAAGCAGGTGCAATCGGCTTACTGGCTGGATTTCAACGCGGTATTGCGGTGTGCGAGTCGCTATTGCGCGCCCTGCTTGGCCAACGAGTCAATGTAATGATTCTGGAAAAGGCTGGGACATTATCGTTGGAGCAATTCGAGGATTCGGAGATATACGACCGTATGACACAAGCGCGTCGCGAGGCATCTAGCCGCCCGCTGGCGTTGGTACGCAAAACTTTTGGGCTGATTCAAAACTCTATTTCTATAATTGCCTACGGAGGATTGCTGATACAGTTTTCGCCTATTGCTGTGGTGGTGCTGTTTGTAGCGGCCCTGCCCGTCTTTTTTGCCGAAGCTCGTTTCTCGGGCGAGGCCTTTCGCCTGTTTACATGGCGTACCCCTGAGCGACGCGAGCAGCTGTACCTAGAGACCGTACTGGCCCGCGAAGATTACGCCAAAGAGGTAAAACTTTTTGGCCTGTCTTCAATGCTGCTCGGACGCTATAAGGCAATATTTAAAAGGTTATTCAGCGACGACCGTAACCTAACGTTACGCAAAGGTTTCTGGGGCTACCTATTGGGCTTATTGGGCACGTTGGCCTTTTATGGTGCTTATGGATGGATAGTCATAGAGACAGTTGCAGGGGTATTAACCTTGGGTGGCATGACGATGTACATCCTAGTATTTAAACAAGGTCAGGCCGCCATAACCGCTAGCCTATCGGCAATTGGCGGCATGTACGAAGACAACCTATACCTTTCGAACCTTTATGAATTTCTTGAGGTTCCCATTACAAAGGATACAGGCCGTGCTAGCTCAGGACCGAACCCTAAAGACGGCATTCGATTTGAGAACGTTGGATTCACTTATACGGGCGCCGCTAGCCCTACCCTGCAAGGAATAAACCTGCACCTTCAACCTGGGCAAAAACTGGCGTTGGTCGGACACAATGGTTCGGGTAAAACAACACTGATTAAATTAATGTCTCGGCTATACGAGCCTACCGAAGGCCTAATACTGTTCGAGGGCCGCGATCTGCAGGATTGGGATATCGCTGCGTTGCAGGACAAAATTGGCGTGATATTTCAAGATTTTGTCCAGTACCAAATGAAAGTAGGTGAAAACATCGGTACCGGAGATGTCCAGAATTTCGATGCCCAAGACCGTTGGCAAGATGCTGCGACCAAAGGGCTGGCTGCGGATTTTATCGAACGCATGCCCAACAGCTACCTAACTCAATTGGGTAGATGGTTCGCTGGTGGTCAAGAGTTGTCTGGCGGAGAATGGCAAAAAATAGCGCTATCGCGCGCATTTATGCGCCGGTCAGCCAATGTCATAGTGCTCGATGAGCCCACCAGTGCAATGGACGCCGAAGCTGAAGCCAAAATATTTGACCACTTTCGCCAAATCACCGAAGATCAAATGGCGATTCTAATCTCACATAGATTCTCGACTGTTCGTATGGCTGATCAAATTGTAGTCTTAGAACACGGCCAAATACAAGAGCGCGGTACGCACGAAGAATTATTAGATGCCGACGGCGAGTATGCACGGTTGTTCAAACTACAAGCCGCAGGGTATCAATAGGCTTGCACAATAAATAGAGTGTGATTTCAGGTATGTGAGCAACAATCCTACCCTACAATCTTTACTGAAACATGTCGAGGGTTCGAGTCCCTTCGGTCCCGCTCTCTAAAAACCCACCAGCAGTTGGGTTTTTATTTTAACAGAATCATTTTTTTAGTTTTTCTAAAGCCTTTAGTTTCAATACTATATACATAGATGCCTGCTGATACAGGTTGCCCAAGGTTGTTGGTCGCATCCCATTCAATGCTTTGATAACCCGCTTTTTGAAATCCATTTTTTAGTGAGACAATTTCTCGTCCCATAATATCAAATATTTTTATGGCGACATCACTATCTTTCGGCAAGTCATATCGTATTATCGTTCTAGGATTAAACGGATTTGGATAATTCTGATGAAGAACATACTTATCCGGGATTAAATCATTATCTATTTCTAAAAAGTTACTTAAATCAAATTGAATATTCCTCATTTCATTAGTCGTAGTAGAATCTTCACCATCCGAGGCAAAAACGGTCCAATATTTTTCTATTAAACTTTGATTCGAATAAACCATAGCGTCAACAAAGATTTGGTAGTTCAAATATAGTGCAGTATCAGAAACCGTGGTGTCAAATACTGAAGATTCAGCTAATACACT
>ENA-ORDA01001969-ORDA01001969.1-marine-metagenome-genome-assembly--contig:-NODE-1969-length-16284-cov-10.031900_pt1 | contig 16284 bp, 13 predicted proteins | sample MGYA00237778_ERZ508506 | MGnify/ENA primary metagenome ERZ508506 (study PRJEB26177, sample SAMN06267891) | marine metagenome | isolation source: Monterey Bay, California, USA | place: Pacific...
GGGGGGGGGGGGGGGGGGGGGGGGGGGGGGGGGGTTTCTGGGCAATTGTGCCGGGCCTTAATAGCACAAATAAAAACAACCCAATAACTTTGTGGTTAGGAAAAAATTAAATAAAGGGTTTGTTGTAGAAAAAGGGTGGGTAGTAGCACGCTGGTCGGGGCTAAGACTAGACCCCAAATGGGGATTTTAACTTTGTATTTGCCATTAGACTGTTTAGTATACATCTCGAAGCTGTCTATAAAGGCGTAGGCTACTGCTAGAAAAGTGACGTGTAAAACTTCAGGGATGCGGTTATTTGGAAAAAAATAAAGTGTTCAGGCGGGTGTGCTCATACGGGCGATAAAGTTTAGTCACATAAAAAAAAAAAATTCTTTTATTTGGTCGAACTCTCACCGCAAATGGAACTCAAAATTTTTAGACCTGTAGGCCCCTAAAAGCTCAAGTGCGGCCAAAAAAATGACACAACCGCATCACAGTTCGTAGAAGCTAACCATAAATTCAATTTTTTTAATTGGACAAAGTCTCAAAATTTTTTTGTAAACCGCTATTTGCTTCTTATCAAAAAGCGCTTCCAGTACGTAGGGTTTAGACAAGTCTTTAATATCTTTGGCTATACTTAGTACGGGGAAATGTATGTCTCAGAAGATGCCTCTACGCTCTCAAAAAAGGGATAGAAGCCCTTTACAAAGTACTAAAGCGAATCAAAGGATAAGAAGACGTTCGGTTTCATAAAAATTACCCAAAAGATATAAAGACCGGTGGGGTCAAGTTGGCTTAAGTGAGTCGGTTAGTTTTTGTATTACTTTTGTATATAGAAAATTTGTAGATCTGAATTAAATTCGGGTCGGCTAAAAAGAAAAAGAAAAAGGCTAGCTGGCTTTTGTGCTTGTGCCTTAAATCGGACAGCAGGTAGCTTAGCCCCATAAGTGTGCGTAAGACATGTTTAAACAGGCTCAAGCTTTGCTTGAAAGAAAGTACGGCAACTGTGGGCTTGAGCTTAGCCAGGGCAGCTATTGGGTTCTTTAACTTTTTAGTCCCTAAAGGCGGTTGGGGCTTTAGGACTCACGTATTTGTGAAAACTAATTTGGACAGTGCTAAAGATCTGGTAAAATCTGCTTGGATAAAAAAAAAAAGTAACCTAAAGACGGTATTAAAAAAGCTTCTCCTCTTGTTAGGTTGCGGTTGCTTAAGTGCGCTAATAACATAAAAGGCTTCTGTTTTTTTTACGGCTCCTGGACGGATGGAGTTTATGCAAGTGTAATGCTTTAGAGAGCTAACCTGTACTTACGGGATAGTTTTTTCTGGCGGTAGTTTATAACTAAAAATCCTAATTTGGAAAAGCTTTTTGTGGCTTTTTTGGAAAACACATAGCCGTAATTTTGTGCAGAACTTACGACGCTGCCATCTTTTTTGGGGCTGTAGCTTTTCGTAGAAATGGTCGTAACTGGACTTGTTTTTTTTTTTGAAAGTTTGGTTGGGGTGACCGCTCTATAGACAGTGCCCTGCTTAAATACCCGGGTTTTTTGTGTCTTTTTAAAGATACTAAAAACTTTAACTGAGGTGGTCGTCCTGATCTGTTTATGCCTAACTGCTAGTTTCATAGAAAAAAAAGCCTGTAATACATGAGGTTGTTGCCCTTAAAAAATAAAACCCGTCCCTTAAAATTACTAACTATAACGAAAATGTTTGGGTCTTTCGACGATAATTTGCGCGGGTTTGAAAAAACGCTTACGAAAGTTTTAAAGATGCCTGCCCGACTAACTACTCTTACCAAGCGAAAGAAAACTTAAATTAGAAGACACTGTCGACCAAAAACCCTTACGGCCCCTATGACCCTTATTGGTTAGCCCCGATCTCACTTGATTGAAGTTAACGGCTGCTGCACTAGCGGAGTGTGTGCTTTTTTGCTTGAGTAAAAGTAAACTGACGATATTAAAGCAAACTAAAACTAGGGTAAAAAATATGAATAAAAATATTAAAGGGTTAAAGACATATATTATCAGGAAAAAAAAGAAAAACTCATTAGTTTCTGTTGTTTGAAAAAAGTTTAAAATAAAGACGGGTAGAAGTGCACTAAGTAAATGGAGGCTGCCGGGGGTGTTGGGGAGAAGCCAGACGAAAGAAAGTGCTACAAGAGACGAGCTTGTTTTTTTTTTTTCTGATTTTACTTTTTGGTCCTCAAACGCAACAAAAAAGGATCAAAAAACTACCACGAGCGTACTGTACAAAATTAAAAGGATCAAAAAACTTAGCGTAAATCCTAACCAGCCCACTAAGCTAATTGTGCCGAAAAGAAGGCCGACGGAAAAAAAGTAAAGATACTGTTTAAAGAGGAAACTCATACAAAAACAAATGTAATAAAATAATATAAAAAAAAAAAGATCTACAAAGCACCAAGAGGCGCTCATTGTTTTAAAAAAAATAAAATAAGACAGGTTTTTTATTTGCTAGAAGAGTATATTGAGTAAAATGGCATGGACAAGTAAAAAAATGACATAAATAACCAGCTCGTGTCAAGTAAAGCTCGCGACTTGATCGAACCTAAGCCTAAGCATGTTTAAACGCAACCAAACAACAAAAAATCAGATTAGCGTAAGCTTAAACACATAAATAAGCGAAACTACTCCGATGCTAGAGCAAAACCAAAAAGAAACGTAATTAGAAAAGACCTCAACCCGCCAATGCAGCAAAGATAACGAGTAAAAAAAATCAGAAAAATAAAACAAACTGGTGGGTTACTTGCGCAGTTTAAGCTTTTTAGCTGTTTGCCTGCGAGATAGTTTTATGGCAAGCTCGAGGTTAATGGAGGTAAACATAATCTCGTAAACGCAAATACTTGTAAGCGCGTGATCTAAAAATTTAACATGCCACCAAGCGCCTTTAGACCTATTAAAAAAGATTAAAAATACAGTAGTAAAAAAAAAACCTAAGCCTATGTTTAGGGAGCTGTGCTCGGCGGTGTCGGCACTTTTCATACATTGCATGTCTTTAACCAAAGGGAGTAATCCGAGAAACAAAAAAAGGACAAGTGCTCGTAAGAGACCCCCAGAAAGGGAGGGTGCGCTGGCTAAAGAAAAGTAGAAAATTCAAAAGTATCATTCCGGTTCGATACTAGTTGGCAGGTTGTTCCAGTTAGTGGCGCCCCCGTAATAAAATTTATAGAGGCTCAAATAGGTGCTGCCTCAACTTGCAGATTTTCGGTAAATCAAAAAGAAAAAGATAAAAAAATATATATAAAGTAAGTAAAGCTCCTTAACGATCTCGTCGGGCATCCAATTAGGTCTTTCGTTAGTGGGCCAGGACATGTACTTATTTACGGAACTTCCCCCAAAGTGGACTAACCTAATATGGTACATAAGAAAACCGGCTCCTGCAACAGAAAGAAGTATGTGTGCTATTAACGTACGTGCTAAAATAGAATAAGGTATTTTCTCACCCCCTAAAAGTAGAAAAACTGCTCAACCACCTAAATAGGTATCTACTATAGTTTGAACCATCGTGTAGAGCGTTGGGCTGAGTACAGTTCAGGGTAAAATACATCCCATATAGGAAATGCCGAACATCATCATTAATATACCCATACCGGACTTTCACATACCCGCACGCGAGCCGTAGTAAGCGTTAGCCTGTATAGCTTTTGCCATGTGGAAGAAGACGCTAGCAAAACCAACCGCGACTAACATTTTGTGGGACCTTACCAAGATATCGCCTATTTGCGTGTTATACTTCATGAAGAGCAAGCTAGCCTTAACCTCGGTTATATAGGTAGAGTACCAAAGACACATCAGCTCGCCAGAAACTCCCATCATGAGTGCGACCAGCATTAAAAGGGTGGCCACCCCGTTGACCCATTTAAAAGTAAATGCGCCAGTAAAAAAGAGAACCCTGTCTACGAAAAATTTGAAATTAAACAAAAGTTTTTGAATTGCCGGAGCAACTCGTCTTAGATTTAGTTGAAGTTGAATCAACGGTTAAAGGATAATGAGTCCCTGAGCCCCTTCCCGGTAAATCTGAAGGAGTTACCTGCTTTACGTGTGCAAACCAAGCCCTTGCCTCACGTGGGGGGGGGGGCATCGTGGGCTAATTAGGCCTTAGCTTTGAGTTCGCCGTGTCCACGAAGGTGTCGGTTTTCCTGCGGGTAAAAGCGTTTGGGTGTTAAAAGAATCTAATGAGCTTGTCCAAAAAAAGGTTTCGCCTGCCTTTGCGGGTAAAGGGGCCGAGCACTTTGCCGTAACGTGGGAAAAAAAAAATATGCTGGGTAAACTTACAGCGTAACCTAAAAGAGTTGTTCCAGAAAAAGTGAAAATATGGTGTGAGCAGCTGGTTGCTTTTTTTTAAAGGTTCTTTGTGGTAAGGTACCAAGTTAGAAACTATTTGCTGAGACTTAAACCTTGTTTTTTGGAGCGGCTTGAGTTGAGAAGAGCTTAAATACTTAAAAATGGTATTAAAAAAAAATTTAAAATAGTTAATTTTTTTTTTGTAGAATGAGATGTTGGTAGATGCGGTTTTAAAAATACCAGAGTATTTAAAGAAGAAGAAGAAGTGAAAAAAAAAAATTAAATTCGGTTAGTTACAACTAAACGTACTGCCTTTGTACCGAATTGTCTAAAACATAATTAACCGATTTTGTACCTACGTTTGCACTTAAGCTAGACTTTTGTGAGTTGTCTACACTTTGCACAAAAACTCTAAAAAGTGTTTGTACGATAATAAGAACACTCTCAACTACCTCGCCGACCATTAGTAGCATCCTATCATACAAATCTCCGTAGTCCCCGGTAAAAACTTTAAAATTTAAATATTTATAGTACGCGTACGTTGTTTGGTAAGAGGACCTTACGTCGTACTTCAAGCCGCAGCTTCTAGCAATAACCCCAGAGATGCTGGCGTTCTTTACGAAATTTTTTGACATAGAACCAATGCCCATAAACCTAAGCTTAAGTACCCTAAAAAACAGCAGTGGTTGGAAAAAATTTTTAAAAAAAAATAGGAAATAATTGAAGTAGGAAAACATATTATCGATTAGGTAACTGTTAAAATAGGAAAACCTGGTCTCAAATGGTCGGTAAAGCGCTGCGTGCAGCCTTGCACCAGATACGGCTTCGTAAAATCCCATCAGATGCTCCCGTCACTCTAAAAAGAAGAAGAAGATAAAAAAGTTACCTGTGTCGAAGGTTAGGATCGATATATGCATTAAGTGGTTTTTTATGCGTGTGATCTCGTCGAAAACCGTTCGTATTTTTAAAAACGCTGCGGAAGATACCTGATAGTCGACAAGACCTTCGATACCCAAAACGTGCGCGTGTTCGCTAGTCAGGGTCGACACGTAATCTAACCTATCCATATAGGGCGTTCCCATGTAAAAAGGTCTAGTCTCAAAGAGTTTTTCCGTACCCCTGTGCAAAAGTCCTATGTATAAAACAGAATTACGTATAGTCTCTCCCAGCATTTCTAATGTGAATTTTATAAGCCCGTGGGAACCGGGGTGCTGTGGACCAAATTGGACAAACATTGACCGCAGCTCTCGGCTTTCTGCGGCAGAAAACCTAAAAAATAGAATTAAATTAAGCAAACTTGTAGGGGGGGCTTGGTTTGGGGTTGGGTTCTAAAGGATTAATTTATTAATTAGGTTATTCATTACGAAACTTTTAGTAAAAAGTATGAACAAAAAGTGAGACAGAAAAACAAATAAAAAAAAAAAGAGAGACTGGCTGTAACCGAGCAAGAAGCTATTATAAGAAAAGGTTAGTTTCAAAAGTAGGAAAGCAAGGGTGACCACAACTGCCGCGACCAGGTAGAATACAAAACCAAATATTATCAAGTTGTTGTCGTTGCCAGACTCCGGTTCCTCTGTGTTGTCAAAAATTATTAGGGTAAGGGCAACGGAAAGTGAAAGGTAGGCAGTAGCAAACAGGTAAAGGGAAATGGGGTTCGCTACAAGCTGCACCAAAGCGCGTTCACCAAAAAAGGGTACGTTAGGTAGTAGGTACATTGTGGCTACGGAAGAGACCGATAATAAGAATGCTGTTAGCTGATTAGAAAATGCCTCGAAGGGCTGTGTTCGCTTGACGCTGTAATTATTCAAAAGGTGTAACCGCAACTGTTAAAGGAGGTTGTACTTAAACCTGAATGTTCGTAAGTAGTAGCTGCGTAAAAACTTAAGGGAGAGTGGTCGTATTTTAGAATTGTAAGACAATACGTCAACTAGGCTACACTCTTCAAAAAAAATAAAAGAGGTTTTTGATTTGAAATAAAGCAGCTTTTTGCTAAACACGTAAGGACAGCAGTTGTTTTTTTAGTTGGTTCAGCTTTACAAAGTTAAAGTAGTTTTGGTTTAACAAGTAAAAAAACATTAGCAAATTAGACAGTCCTGTTGGTGTGAATAGTGATAAAACCGCGTAATGTGTCTTGACAATAAAGGTGTTGAAGCTTTTTTTGGGGCCCTTCACCCCTCTAATAAGCGTTCGCCTTTTTTTTTTCTGCAAAAATTGAAAAAGACAAGTAAATAATCTAAAAACAAAAAGGTAAAAAAACTTAAATTGCATTTTTTTTTTTACAGAAAAAAAAAAATTAACTGTCAAAGATGTCTCAGGTGTTCGGTAAAGTTTGGTTGTTGTCCGGATTTCGTAAGTGGGGTGGTTAGTTGTTACCAAAGGGCGGTCGCCGCAATACTTAATACCATCAACTAGAAACCTTGGGCTCGAATCAAGAACTTAATTTTTTTTGCAGAACTAAAATACCATAAAGCAGAGCTTCCGCGGTGGGGGGGCACCCGCCAATATAGGTATCCACAGGTATAATCCTATCGCACCCCCTTATTATACTGTAGGAAAAGTAATAATAACCGCCACCGCCTGCGCAACTACCCATGGCTATAGTATAGCTGGGTTTGGCCATAAATTCCTGTAATTTTTTTAAAGCGGGCGCCATTTTTGGCGTTACGGTACCGGCTACTATAAGCAGCTCGGACTGCCGTGGGGTTCCCCTAAAAAGGCAACCAAATCTTTCAATGTCGTAGCGGCTGCAAACGCTGTGCAAAAGCTCAATAGCACAACAAGCAAGTCCGAAACTGAGGGGTCACAAAGAACCTATGCGTAACCAAGAGACCATATGACGGAGGCCTCCCTGAATAAAATCAAAATAACTCAAAAGGCTGTACCACTACAGTAAAATAAGGGCACTTGTAAAAAAAATAAACGAAAAAAACGCTCAAAAAAGAAAAAGCAGTTGTTCGATAGAAACTTGCTCCGAAAAGAAAAAAATATTAAAAAATTTAAATGCTTTAGAAAAAATGCTAACGTTGTATAGTTTGGATAAATAGGACCGGAAAAAAAAGAAATAAGAAAAAGACGTAACTGCCTGCCAGACGTTGAAGAGCCTACCTATAACAACGTTTGTTCAAAAGTCCGCGCGGCCTCTTTTAATAAATTCTTTTCAAAAAGAAAGAGTTCTGCACGCTAAACTTAACAAAAAACAAGAATTATGAGGAGCCAAAGCTTCAGTAAACCAAAAACCCCGTAAAACGTTTTCTCGTAGTAAAAAAAGAAAGTGACAAAAATAAAAAATTTAAAAAGAAAATAAAACAAGTGGTTTGTGCTATTTCTTTAAGCCAAAAAAAGATCTGCGCTTTTGTTTAAAATTCAGAACTAAAAAGGCCTCTTTACCTGGGATGAGCTTGAGGTTTACACCGGGCGTGTCCCTAAAACCCCTGCCACTTATCCAAACCTTGGAGAATTTTTTTAGGGCATGGGAGACACCTTTGACAGCTCCCAGAACTGTTTTTTTTTTAGAAACATAAACTTTCGCGACTTTACGGTGAGCCGAATTCGGCTTTCTGGGATTGGTGGTATAGAGTCGCTGAATAACTCCTTTTTTTTGGGGGTTACCTGCAAGTCGTCTTGCACGGCTTCGGGTGGGCTTAACTCTTTTAAAAAGTACTATTGGTGGCGGGCCGCCTGTTCGTTTTTGTTCGGGCTGTGACTATATTAAAGCCCTGCCGAAAGGCTTAAGCTTAGTCTACTAAAACTATCCAAAAGGTAAAAACTTGTGGGTCCCAATAGGGGTGTTGATAAGACTAAAACACTTGCAGAGAGAAAAAAAACTAAGAGGTGACTACTTTCCAAAAGTAGGGGGGGTTTGCTTTTTAAAGTAGTGCCCTGGGACTTCGTGTTAGACTTAAACAGCTGAAAGTAAAAAACTACCGAAACGACAATGCTGAGTATATAAAGGCTTAGAAGTAGATAGCTATCCTCCTGCAAGTTAGTCAACAAAAAGCTAAGTTTATAAAAAAAAGCTAACGATGGGGCGCCGCCTCCTAAACTCAGGAGGGGTAGTAAAAAAAAAAAATAAAGGAGCGTTTTGTTGAGGGGGGACCCCAAATTTGAAAAGTAGCGTGCACTACTATTGTTCGCTACAAAGTAGAAGTAGAAAATAAAGGCTAAAATAGCATAGCTCAGTACAAAAAATAAAAAAAAGGGCTGTGAGGAGCCTACGTTTAAAAGCAGGCTTATGAGAGCTAAGTTTAAATTCAGGAGTGCACTTAAAACCAAAAACTGTCTAATGTTTAGAGCCGTATTTACATGCAAAAAACAGAAATAAAGATTATAAAGCACAAAAAAGCACAGAAGACTAAACGCACTATTACAAGAAAAAAGATACATTTTGGAAGAGACGAACTCGAAAAAAATAAGAGAGAATACAAAGTAAACCGTAGAGAAAAACGAAAAGTGAACTAGGCGAAAACTTTCAAAAATTTCTAATTTTCAAAAATGTAGGGGGGCCACTCCAAGCTTAAAGACTAAAAAGATTAAAAAAAAAACGAAAAACTTGGGGGTTTTCACCACAATACCGGTAATGGCAAAGCTGGAGGTGAAGGAAAGGTCTAAAAGTAGGTAGATGTAGAAGTAAAATAAAAAAATTGAAATTATAAAAATCAGAAAAAAGTAGTTAATTAACGCAGGTAAAAAAAAATAGGGGGTTAAAAATTTAGTATTTTTGCCCAGACTGCTTTTAAATAGGTCAAGTGTCGGTTTTAAACAAGTGGTTGAAACCAAAATGTAAAGGACCAGTAAGGCATTTACATACTCGAAAATACAAATCAACTCAAAGTGGTTAGTTATTGTAAAAAAAAATGTAAAAAAAAATAGAAACATGAAAATAAACACGAAAAGTAGTAGGGAGCTCAGCTGCTGCTTAAAAGCACTCGCTTTAAAAAGTTCCATAAAAAGAACAAGGACGCCTGCAAAAAAAAAAATTAAAGTTGAGTTTGCTAGCGCGCCGTCAAGAGCACTGCTTAAAAAGCTGTCCGCCCCTAGTGCGGGTTGCTGACTGACAAGCAACAAAATAAAGCTAATAGAAAGGCACAAAATCTTGTAAAAAAGGCTACCTCCGGGGGTGTGCATTTTAGGGCTGCCGGACCCCCCTGCGCTTAGCTTGAAAAAAAAATACACAACAAGGCTTAAATACAGAAGCAGCTGTATAAAAAAAAAATTGATGAAATAAAGCAAGTAAGCTGTTGTTGTTTGGGCTACAGAGGTCTTAAATAAAAAACCATCAAAGGCCCCCTCTAATTTAGATTGCTAAGAATGCCGTAAAAATATATATTCAAATCATGTATAACGTAGACAGAAAAAAAGGCTAAAACCGTTAGCCACATGATAAGATAAAAGTTTTTTATGTTTATATAAATAATGTCATAAAAGTCTGAGTAAATAGTATAAAACTTCGACATGTATAAAGTAAAGCCCAGTAGAGTAAAACCTACGACTAAATAAGCGTGTAGAAAATTAAAGAACAGCAAGTAAAAAAAAAATTTAAAGTAGGTAAATTTTAGTAAATTGGACGGCGCTACTTGGTGCAAAAAACTTCAAACTTCTGAAAACTCCTTGAATAGAAAAACGGTAAGCACCAAAAAGAGAGAAAAGTACGCCGTAAAAAAGTAAAGGCGGGAGCCTTGCTTAAGCAAATTAAGCAAGAGAAAAAAAAAAGAATATACAAAAATAAAAAATAAGAGTTTAGTCACCAATATACTGGTTATAAATTGAAACTTATAGTATTTTAAATACATAATTGTGGAGTACCCCATGAGACCCCCATTCAAGTATCTTCAACTGAGCGCTACACTAAAGGTAAAAAGCTCAAAAAGGTAAACCGAGGGCAGTGCCGTTTTGTAGAAAAAACTTTCCTGTAGAGTATAGCTTTCCAGGGAGTATTTTCTTGCTATTTTAAACACCCAACCGAAGAAAAAGAAAATAAACAGGAGTGCATCTCAATTTAAAACCAGATGGTTAGAGTTGAGAACAAAATGATTTCTGTAAAATTTAGAACCCTTTACACTAAAGCCGAAGAAGAAGTAGAAAAAAAAAACCAACGCGAGAGTAGAAAAAAAAAACCAAGTATTTTGTTTAGTTGTAGAAACGTAAGCCAGTAAAAAAAAAATTGAGGTTAATTGGAAGTTGAAAGTAAACCAGTTGTAAGTAAAAAAAACAAAATTATCTAACGCGGGGTATGCATAAGCATGAAAAAGGAAAAGAAAACCGAATCCTACAAGGTAACTGGAATTAGAGACTTTAGGTGCTTTGTCTATGGGTCACTTGTTAAGTGCGAAAAAGTAAGAGTTATAAGAAAAAAGCGCTTTGACCTTTTTATTCAGTGGGCTAAGTTGTAAATAATTACGCAGCTAATCGGTAAAGTGGTTTGGGATTAGACTTTTTTGAGTTTACCTGAAACAAAACTTGAAAGGTCTGTTATAAAGTTGGACTGAAAAACTTCAGAAAAAAAATAAAAAATAAAGACCTGAAGTGTAAACATTAAATTAAGATACAAAATCAAATATAAAAAGGAGCCAAAAAAAAAGAATATAAAAAAAAAGTACTTAAAAACAAATAGGTAATTGGTTGCGTAACAAGATAAAACGCTATCGGAGCTAACTATAACTAATTCAAAGATCGTATGAATCATGAAAAGTACCAAAAGCCTTACAAACTGAATGATAAAACGAAGTAACCAAACGAAAAAAGTTGAGAAGAAGAAGAAGACGAAAAAAAGGGCTCTAATAAGAACCCTGACCATGGTTGCATAGTCATCGTCCTCGATGAAAGAGATATCCATCACATTGCCGCCACCTGCTTCAAACGCAAACTTGTCTATTTCGGCGGAGTGAAACTGACTAAACTCGTTAAATTGAAAACTCATAGAAAAGATGAAACCTTTCTCTAGGAGTGCTCTTAGAGTTTTAACTACGAAAATAAAAAAAAAGCTAGAGAGTAGAAAGTTAAACTGGTAAATTGTGCTATCAGAGCTTATATTTAGAGAGTAAACAAAAAAAAAATGGAGCTCTAAAAAATAGAGAGAGAAAAAAAAATAAACAAAGGCTAGTAAAGCGTCTACGCTTGTCATAAAAGTGTAAGAGAGGAAAAAACTTGTTTTCAGAAAGTTAAAAGGCTTAAACCAAAAAAATGTTTTTGTGCTAGACGCAAATAACGTTGAGAAGAGGTCTAAAAAAAAAACAACGGCCAAAAAGTTGATACCAAATAGGAAAAGGTCAAACGTAGGTAGAGTATTTGTAATTAGGTTGCTTGTAAACTCATTAGAAAACAAAGCCCAACCTTCTCGGTTCTCCAACAACGCGCTACCCAGGTGCCCGGAGGGCACTACGTTTTTAGAGGCGTTAAGCGCCCACAAGGCAGAAAGCGAAAGTAGTTGGCTGATAAAAAACACGTCAAAAAGATCGGTACTTACTGAAGGGAATAAAATAAGCGCGTGGGTTGTTGAGGAAACAGCCGCGGCAGAAATAAAAAGTACTGTTTTGTAGGAATAAGTCAAATCGATTTTTTTTGGGGGGGGGGTTTGTGTTAAAAGGATGTTAGGGTTGGGTTTCCGCAGGATCTTTTCACTTTGAGTTTTGTACGGAGCTGTGTTATCAACATAAGATAGGCTGAGTGCCTATTAGCAAAATAGGGAACACCTTTGGAATATTTGTTTGCGTATAAAAACTTTCTACTGCTATATTTAGACTCTAGTACCAGAGCCAAAAAAACAAATAAGCTAAGTACTACCAGACCGTGCCCTAAGGACGACATACTGTGCCACCCCGAGAAGTACACAGGGTAGTCATTTATTCTTCGGGGCATTCCCGACATGCCCAAAAAAAGTGCTGGAACAAAAGTCACAAGCTCGCCGACAAAAAAGAGTACCGCTTGCAAAACGGCAAGAAACTTGTTATAACCTACTCTAAAAAAATAAAACCAATAGTGGAAAAAAACGGCAAATATTACAGCAAAGCCACCCATGGATAAAACAAGATGGAAGTGGCCAACGACGTAATAAGTGTCGTGGTAGAGTACATCAAAACCAGCCATACCCAAGACCATTCCCGTAATGCCTCCTATCAAAATGCCCGTTAAAAAAATAAAAATTCAAATCAACTGGACAGAAAAATGGAGGTTACCTGACTGTAACGTAGCTATCCAAGAGTGTATCTTTAGAGTTGAGGGTATACTTACGAACAAACTTGTAGCAGAAAAAAGGTTCTTCAGCCCCCTATTCAGCCCTCCAATATACATGTGGTGGCCCCAAACAATAGAACCTAGTAAACAAATAGCGCCCATGCTAATGACCATGTGGTCGTAGGCTAAAAGGTTATGGCGGGTTGCGAAAACAATAATATTGCTAACATAGCCGAAAGTGGGTAGTATCAAAACGTAAACTTCCGGGTGGCCAAAAAACCAAAAAAGGTGTTGGTAGAGAACAACGTCTCCTCCCTTAGCCACGTTAAAAAAATTAGTAATCCCGTGCCTGTCAAAGTAGAGCATGAACATTGCTATACCCAAAACAGGTGCTGCGAACGTAAATAGAAGCGCGCCAAATAGTGTACCGTAAACAGAAAGTGGTATAAAGCGGTAGTCTGCTTTCATCGAAGCCCCGCGCATGTATCGGTAGGTTGAAATAAGGTTTGTGGTACTTATTAGGGATGCTGTTGCTATAGAGAGGACTGACAAAATAGTAATGTCCATGTTAAAACTCGAAGAATACTTTTTAGACGAGAGGGGCGGGTAAAAGGTTCACCCTGTAACTAAACCCTGGTACTTTAAAAGAGAGTTTGAAAAAAAAAACAAGGACGGCGGAAAAACCCAAAAGGAGAAGTTGTTTAATCTGGGATAGGCAAAGTCACGAGCTCCCAACTGTATAGGAATGAGGTAGTTGGTAAAAACGCCGTAGTAAACAGGTACATAAGCAAGAAAAACCATGATTACCGCATGCCCTGTTACCAAAGAGAGGTAAAGCCTCATGTTACCCCCGCAGTATAAAGAGCCTGGCTCACCCAGCTCCAACTTAATAGCAGTTGCAAAAACGGTAGTGACAACGCCGGCTATTACGACGTACCACATATAATTAATACCCACCCGTTTATGGTTGGTCGTAAAAACCCACTTCTCTAAAAAGTTGAAAAAAAAAGATCGTGGACTATTTAAAAAGGATAAAGAAAAATTATACAAAAATAAGCCTAAAAACCGAAGGTTACCGAAGGAAGGCGGGGGAGAAAAAAAAAAAAAACAACAGGCCCAAATACTGTCGTAGGTTAAACGATTTGAAAAAAACTGTTGCAACCGTGGACATAAATAGTGCGGTAGTGTGGAGCTCGGCGGGTGCTAAATTATAAGAGTGTGTGCCCTTTGGTAGCAAACTATACAGTAAAACGGCATAAACTAGGTTCTCCTTTTTGTGTAAAAGGGTGGTAAAGAGCAAGCTGAACAATGTGGTCAGCAGGACAAACTGATTAGGTAAAGATCAGAAAAAAGAAAAAAGAAACCAGGCCCCGCTAGAAAACAAAAGTGTGAATAGAAACATCTTAGAGTAAAGATTTAACGCCACCAAGTAACAAACTAGGTGCGAAAACTCGCAAAAGTTGTACTTAAAGCTGCACTTAAGGGGCTGAGTTAAAGCATTAATAAAATAGAGAGGCGCCGGAAAGAAATATTTGATTAAAAAACAAAATACCATTCCACAAGCTTAAAAACTCAGAAAAAAGGAAAGCAAAAAAAAGAAAACCGTAGTACTCCACAGTGTAGCCAGTAATAACCTCCGCTTCCGCCTCAGCTAAGTCAAAAGGTGCCCGAAAGTTTTCCATTAACATGGCCAAAAATGCTAAAAACACTACAAAAATGTACTCAAAAGTCAGATTCGTATAGCTATCTGAGTGGAAGCTGGCGTAAGTTTCAAAGGAGTAGCTGCTAAATATAATAAAAACTAAGCACATTAAAAGATTTTGTACGATGTCAAAAGAAAAAAGCTGGGCGATGACCCGAACAGAACTAAGAACTCCGTACTTAGATAAGGCAACAAAGCCGCCTAAGATTATAGCGTAGATGTTAACTACTGTTACGAGCATAAAAAAAAAAAAACTGTAGTCAAAATTAAGAAAGTTACTCCCCTCGGAGCCAAAAGCTCAAACAAATCACAAAAAGTAACCAGAGAGTAAAGAATAGCAAGCTGCTAGATTGTAGTAAAGCCTGTTAACTCTGTAGCTAAGGTTAACCGTTTTTGTTAAAAACTTGAAAAGGTCGGGTAGTGCTTGGAGAGCCCCGTTTGCATAAGCTACAGAGGGCCCCGTACGTCGTGTAACGGTGGCCAAAAGCTTCCGCTCTCCTTGCGCCAGGATAAAGGTAAAAAACAAAGAGAATAGGTGAAACACCAAATTAAACTTAACTACAACAACTAAAAAGTATAAAGGTATAAAATTAAACAGAGGTTTTTGTTCGCATACTTTAGAAGTGGCTTGCGCTTCTGGCGCCCGACTAGCCCGCGCAAAATAAAGTAAACCGCATTCCCGAAAGGTACGGGAGTTTTTTTTTTAATCAAACATGTAATAAACTACGCAGTAAAGATAAGCACAATAATAAGAATAGTCACGAAAAAAAAAGTTTCTACGAGAGCTACACCAATTAAAGTAAAGGTCCAAAGGTCGTCCTGGCGTCCGGGAAACTGGGCAGCTGCTTGCAGAAAAGCTGCGAAAATGTTACTAACTGCGATCGCGCAGCTACCAAAGGCTCCTACAGATATGGCGTAAGAAATTACTTTTGCGGAGGTAATAAGTGCCAAAAGGTGTGTGTACCTCCGGAGGGGGGGGGGGCACCCTAAGTCTGTGTGTGCCGCAAGGGGCTATTGCCGAAGAGATTGTTTTATTTAAGTTTACTCTAACAAGCCCCTGCAGTTGGTTAGACTTAAGTGACTAATTTTTTACCTAAGCGGCGGAACACCAAGAGCTCTAATAAGCTTTGGCCGGCCGGCCTTTTTTTAGAGGTTTAATTAACCAGGTGGGCAGGCGCTAATACACCGTTTTTCGGCTAAATCTAGAAAAGTAAAAGTCTAAACTTGCGAAAACCAATAAATAGGCTTGTGTCGAAAATACGTAACTGGGCAAAAATGTAATAGATATTGGCATATACGCATGACGTAAACCGCAGATTTCGCTGCACTGGCCGACGAAAACGCCATAGTGTTTGAATGGTATCTTTACCGAGTATACCTTGCCAGGTACTGCGTCTATACGTACGCCCAAAGAAGGTACTGTCCAAGAGTGAATAACGTCGCATCCGGTTATGTGTGCTTTTATCAGCGGACTATCTGGGACAATTACACCTTTCGTGGCTGTTATAATGCGTTTGGTTGTTTCTTCAATTTTGAACAGTAGGAAGGTTGAGGCCAAATTGCTTGCAAGAGGCGCTTTATTGACCTCAGCTTTTTTTTGATGGGCTAGGCTATTTATAAGGTTAAAGTCGCGCAAAGAAAAGCTACTTCTGTTACCCTTAAGAAGCTCTGTTCTTATTCGCAGACTATTGTCTAAAAGCTCTGTGCCAAAAAGGCTATTCAGTTTTTGGTATAGGTCCATGGTTGCGTGGGCCCCCAAGGAAGGTAGCCTGGTGTGTACCGAGCTACCTACAACTTTTTGTAAATTGGAGTACTCTAACAAACCTGCAAAGTTTAACCTGTAATCCCACTTTCACTGACGCCCTTCTATCAAAAATAAGGGTAGCATCTTAACGGGGAAGTTCTCATTTGTGAAAAGGAGATAAATTGACTCGTATAAAATGGTAAAAATCAGGAAAAAGGGGCGCCACGAGAAATGAAACTGGAAAATCAGCTTACCGGTGTTGTGAAGTTTGTGTTAAGACGGTAGCACGGTAGCGGCTTAGATACGATAAAGTAAAAGAAGAAGAAAAGGGCGATAAAGTAAAAGAATAAAAAAAAAACCCCAGACTTCTGTCACGGAAGAGTAGTAAACAA
>ENA-ORDA01001972-ORDA01001972.1-marine-metagenome-genome-assembly--contig:-NODE-1972-length-16275-cov-3.122608_pt1 | contig 16275 bp, 13 predicted proteins | sample MGYA00237778_ERZ508506 | MGnify/ENA primary metagenome ERZ508506 (study PRJEB26177, sample SAMN06267891) | marine metagenome | isolation source: Monterey Bay, California, USA | place: Pacific...
GAAATCTCCTTGCGTTAAATCTCCATTTAAAAACCCTTTTCCATTTAATCCTCCTGAACTTATTGTGAGTTCTGATTGATAAGAATTGTACCCAATCCCTTTATTGTCTGTTTTTAAACCCAATAAAATATCAAACCGATCTTTTTGGTGCGAAGCTAAGACATGTTTGTAAAAGTAGTTTGTGCTAAAAACAAAAATGCCAAGTAATAAATAGACCCCTACTATTTTATACCAATTGAAACGTAAATACCGTTTTCCAGCTTTCTTGATAATAAGTATAACAAAAAAAGTAATGAGTATAAAAAGACTCGTGATAATTGTTTCTGGGCCAAAATAGATTGTACTAATGAAAATGAGGAGTGTAGAAAGTCCTAAAAGGATATAATTTAAAGAGAGTCCTTCTCGATTTAAGACGAAAAAAAATGCTAAATAAATTAATGCAGAACCTGCGTCTGGTTGAAGTATAATTAAAAAAGCAGGTAAGAAAATGATGATGAATGCTTTTACTTGATTTTTAATCAAGTTGAAGTTGTATTGCCGATGATCACTTAAAAGTTTTGCAACTGCTAATGCTGTAAATACTTTCACGAACTCAGAGGGTTGCAACCCTATAAATCCAAAATTATACCAAGATGTTGCACCATTAATAGTTTTACCAAAAACAAACAATCCAAGGAGCGAAAGTATTGAAAAGGCATAAAAAATAACCGAAAATTTTTCGTAAAATTTGGAATTAAAAAAAAGAATCAGCACAATTAAAGGAGGGGTTAAACAAATAAAAATAAGCTGTTTCCCATATTCCGTTGAAAAATTTAGGAATTCTACATCCTCCGTTGTTCTAGAAGCTGCATAAATATTGAGCCATCCAAATCCTACTAAAAAGAGATATAAAAATACTAGGATAAAATCAATTCCTGCAAAAATGTTATTTCGTTCCTGGCGCAATTTCTTTTGAATTTTGTTTGTCGTAAACTTCTTGTAAGCTGAGTGCAAGCATTCTTTTTTCGACCCACGGTTTAGATATTTTTTCTTTTAGATATTTTTCTATGATTAAACTTGAAATCGGTGCAGCGATAGTAGATCCATAACCGCCATTTTCAACAAAAACAGCGATTGCAATTTTAGGATTCTCTTTTGGAGCAAATGCAACTAATATAGAATGGTCGGGTGCCTGTGTTTTAACGCCATCTACTATTTTGATGGAGTTTTCAACAGTCCCTGTTTTTCCGCAAATTTCAATACCTTTTATTTGACTCGATTTTCCAGTTCCTGTTTTAAAAACTTCGTGCATTGCTTCAATAATAGGTTCAAAATGTTTTGCAGCTATACTGGTCTTTTTTGGAACGGTATATTTGTTGTCTTTGACGACTTCTCCTGCGACTTTTTTTAAAATATGAGGTGTGTAGAAAAAACCTTTATTTGCAATTGCCGCTGTAAAATTTGCTAACTGTATTGGAGTTGTCTCAACATCACCTTGTCCGATTGCATTCGAAATGACCGATGACGCTTTCCAGCGATAGTTAATTCGATTGTCATAAAATACTCCTGTCGGAATTCTGCCTGAAGCTCCAGCGGGTAAATCGTATCCTAAATAATCTCCTAACCCGAAGCTTTTCACATGTTTGCTCCAGTTATTGAGTCCTTCAGAAGGTTTGTTGTCTTTTTCAACAATCCGTTTAAAAGTATTTGCAAAGTAGCTATTACAAGATCTTGCAATCGCTGTCTTTAAATAGATGGGGTTTCCTATAATTCCACAATGACACCCCATGAACTCATTTTTTCTTCTTCCGTATTGATACCCTTCATAACATCTAAAGGCGGTGTTTGCATTAATTACATTTTCTTGAAGTCCAATTAAGGCATTCATCATCTTAAAAGGAGACCCAGGAGCATATTGTGCCATTAAAGATCTGTCATAAGTAGGTTTGTCTGGATTTTTCGGATTCATTAAAAGAACAGAATTCTTTGAGCGTTTTCTGCCGACCAACATATTTGGATCATAGGACGGGGCTGAAACTAATGCTAGTATTTCTCCGCTAGATGGTTCTATCGCTACAATTCCGCCTCGTTTCCCTTTCATTAAGCTTTCTGCATATTGTTGCAATTCAATATCAATGGTCAGGGTTAAGTCTTTTCCATTTGAGGGCAGGCTGTCTAAAATACCATTTTTATAAGAACCAGTTACTTTATTAAACCTGTTTTTATGCAAGTATTTTTTTCCTTTAGTTCCTCTTAAATAGACTTCATATTCTTTTTCAATACCGGCTTTACCAATCAATTCTCCTTGTTGATAATCGGTGTTTTTTTTAGCTATAGATTCACTAACTTCACTAATGTATCCAAAAATATTGGCAGCAGACTTTATTGGATATTCTCGAATGACCCTTTTTTGAATATAAAATCCTTTATAGTGGTGAAGTTTTTCCTGAAGATATGCGTAGTCTTCTTTTGCTAATTGTTTTAAAAAAACTGAAGGTAAGTAGGAGGCGTAATTCTGTGCTCTATTAAATCGTTTAAGGAAATTTTCCTTATCTATTTTTAATAAAGCACAAAATTCTAAAGTATCTAAAGGTTCAACTTCATTGGGTTGAACCATTACGTCATAAGAAAGTTGATTTGCTATGATTAAAGTCCCATTCCTATCATATACATAACCTCTTTCTGGATAGTCGTATTGTGTTTTTACTGCGGCATTATTTATTGGGTCGTATTTTTGTCCTCGTAGTATTTGAAGTTGAAATAATCGACCAATAAAAAGAACTCCTACTAGAGTGATAGAGAAATAAAGTAAAAAACTTCTTTGCATTATTGTTTCTTTATAAAAATAAATCCGCCTAAAAAGAATAAAAGTAATGTAAAAATACTAGAATACAATGTGTTTAGTATTACACTAGAAAAATTATGAAAGCTAAAGTTATCTAAAGAAAATAAAATAAAGTGATGTATCACTGTTAAAGTTATTGTGAAGTTCAATACTTTTCCAAAAGGTTCTTTTTGAAGTCTGAAAAAAGGATAATCGACAGTTGTTTTTCTGAAATAAAGGTTGATAAAAAAAAGCCGAATATAAGCTATTGTTAGGTTTGAGAAAGCGTGAATTCCTCCGGAATCACTAAAGACATCAATAAATAAACCCAATAAAAATGCCATTAATAAGAAGTAAAAGCGCAATTCTCTCACTGGAAATAAAAACACAAAGGCAATGTATAAAAATGGATTTATATATTCAAAAAAAAGAATATTGTTGAAAACAAACACTTGTAGAAAGCCCAAAATCACTCCAATAAATGTATAGTAGATACTGCTATTCATCTTGTAAGGTTTTTAATTCTAATTTATGAAGACTTTTCACAACATATACATGTCTCAGATTACTCATATCGTTAAAAAGTTGAACATCTATTTTATTTTCACTACTATTTTTGTTTCCAATAGTTAAAACTGTTCCTATTAAAATTCCTTCAGGAAATATAGTAGACATTCCGCTTGTGACTATAGTGTCTCCAATTTTTACATTTGCTTGTCTCGGGATGTCTGTAAGCTGTACCTTTCGGTAATCTTTCCCGTCCCATACTAAAGGTCCAAAATAGTTAGTACCTTTTTTTAACCGAGCACTTATCCCACTATTTTTATTTAAGATCGATTGAATTCTTGTATATTTTTCTGTTGTTTTTTCTGTGACTCCAATAATTCCTTTGCCATTAAAAACAGCCATTTCTTTTTCAATCCCATCATTTTCACCCTTGTCAATGAGTAAAATATTGTTTGATTTGGTGTATTGGTTTTTAATGATTTTAGCGACAGAATAGCTGTATCTCTGGTTAAAAAAAATAGAATCTATACTTACTGTTTCTAAAGCAGTTTGTTCAATTGAGTTTAGAATGGCTACTTTATTTTTTAATTGGATGTTTTCTAAAAAAAGTTGTTGATTCTGTTCCTTTAAATGAATGTAATCAGAAATGTTTGCAAGTTTTTCATATAAATTTCCTGAAATAAAATTAGTAGAATTGAGAAAGGTACTTTTATGAAAACTATGATTGCGAATTGTTAAGTGAATCCCAATCACTTGTAACATTATAAAAAAAAGCAAGTATCTATACTTTTGTATAAACGATATAAGTTGCTGCATCTTTTAAATGGATTTTCAGTTTTATTTCATCAATACATTTTTGTATTTCATGAGTTCCTTTAATGCAATTCCAGTTCCACGAACAACGGCTCTTAAAGGGTCTTCTGCAATATAAACAGGCAAGTCTGTTTTACGAGACAAACGTTTGTCTAAACCTCTTAGCATAGAACCTCCACCTGCTAGATAGATTCCTGTATTGTAAATGTCAGCAGCCAATTCAGGGGGTGTTTTAGACAATGTTTCCATTACTGCATCTTCAATTCTTAAAATAGATTTGTCGAGTGCTTTTGCAATTTCTCGATATGATACTTGCACTTGTTTTGGCTTTCCACTTAATAAATCTCTTCCTTGAACTAACATGTCTTCTGGTGGAGTGTCTAAATCTTCCGTGGCAGCGCCAATTGAAATTTTTATTTTTTCAGCGGTAGTTTCTCCAACATGTAAATTGTGTTGAGTTCTCATGTAATACATAATGTCGTTGGTGAATAAATCTCCAGCGACTTTTACGGATTGATCGCAAACGATACCACCCAAGGCAATTACAGCAATTTCTGTAGTTCCACCACCAATATCAATAATCATATTCCCTTTTGGTTCCATGATATCAATTCCTACACCAATTGCAGCTGCCATCGGTTCAAAAATTAGGTAAATCTCTTTGGCATTCATGTGACGCGCAGAGTCTTGTACGGCGCGTTTTTCTACTTCTGTAATTCCAGAAGGAATGCAGATCACCATTCTTAAAGCTGGGGGAAATAATTTCTTTTTTATAGAAGGAATTTGTTTTACAAATTCTTTTATCATTTCTTCTGAAGCTTGGAAATCCGCAATAACTCCATCTTTTAAAGGACGTATTGTCTTTATGTTTTCGTGTGTTTTTCCTTGCATTAAATTGGCTTGTTTGCCAATTGCAATAATTTTACCAGTACTTCTATTCCTTGCTACTATTGAAGGACTGTCAATTACTACTTTTCCATTATGGATAATTAGTGTATTTGCAGTCCCTAAATCGATCGCAATATCTTCGGTCATAAAATCAAAAAAACCCATAAATGCTACTGTTTTTTTATTTTTTAAAATAATGTATTCTTACAAAGCTACTAAAAAACGCTTTGTAAAATACATATTATTAAAATTTAATGTTTAAAATGCCTTGTCCCTGTCAATACCATAGAAACATTGTTTGCATTACAATAATCAATACTCAATTGGTCCTTGATAGATCCTCCTGGTTGAATGACACTTTTAATTCCCGCTTTTTCAGCAATTTCTACGCAATCTGGAAATGGAAAAAAAGCATCACTAGCCATTACAGCCCCGTTTAAATCAAATCCAAAATTGTTTGCTTTTTCAATGGCTTGAGTTAAAGCGTCAACTCTACTAGTTTGCCCAGTTCCGCTTGCTAATAATTGATTGTTTTTTGTGAAAACAATGGTGTTTGATTTTGTGTGTTTGCAAATTTTAGAAGCAAAAAGTAAATCTTTTAACTCTGTATCTGATGGCTTTGTATTTGTTGCATAGTTGAAATCTTCTACAGCATCTGTAATACAATCTTTGTCTTGAACTAATAATCCATTTAATGCTGTTCTTACATTTTGAATTGGTAAAACTGTAGTTTTCTGAATCAATAATACCCTATTTTTCTTTCCTTTTAAAATAGAGAGTGCTTCTTCTGAAAATGAAGGAGCAATCACTACTTCACAAAAAAGTGTATGAATTTCTTTTGCAGTTTCAGTATCGATTTCTGTATTTGAAATTAAAACACCACCAAAAGCAGAAACAGGATCTCCTGCTAATGCATCTAAATACGCTTGCTTTATCGTTTCTCTTTGCGCAAAACCACAAGCATTATTGTGTTTTAAAACAGCAAATGTTGGTGCTTCTCCTAAAAACTCATTCATTAAGTTTACAGCAGCATCTACATCTAACAAATTGTTATAGCTCAATTCTTTTCCGTGCAGTTTGTCAAACATGGCGTCTAAGTTTCCGAAGAAATATCCTTTTTGATGTGGATTTTCGCCATATCGTAACGTTTTTGAAACCATTTCACTTGCTTTAAAAACAACTTCATCTTCATTAAAGTAATTAAAAATTGCGGTGTCGTAGTGTGATGAGATATTAAAAGATTTTGCTGCGAATTTTTTTCTTTGTTCGATCGAAGTCGTTCCACTGTTTTCAGATAGGATTTCTAAAAATGCTTCGTACTGATCCATGGAAGAGACCGTGAAGGTGTCTTTAAAGTTTTTCGCTGAAGCTCTAATTAAAGAAATACCACCAATGTCTATTTTTTCCACAATGTCCTGTTCTGAAGCACCAGAAGCAACTGTTTTTTCGAATGGGTATAAGTCTACAATCACCAAGTCGATTTGTGGAATGTTGTATTCTGCCAATTCTGCAACATCACTTTCGTTGTCTTGTCGGTTTAAAATTCCGCCAAAAACTTTAGGGTGCAATGTTTTTACGCGTCCGCCTAAAATAGATGGATAAGACGTTACTTCATCTACTGGTGTTACAGGGATTCCGAGTTCTCTAATAAATTTTTCGGTGCCTCCTGTGGAGTATATTGTAACGTTTAAATCGTTCAATTTTTGTACAATTGGGGCCAAACCATCTTTGTGAAATACCGAAATTAATGCGGATTTAATTGTTTTTACAGTGCTCATTATTAGTTGTGTTGTTAAGCGTACAAATCTAGTGAAACAGAAGCTCCATCACAATAAAAGATAGTAACAAATAGGGCAAGTAATTAACAACAAACTTAAATTAGATAGCACAAAACGCTATTTTAGATTTTATAAGTTTATAAACCATTAAACAAATTCGTAAAGCCAATTTAATTTAATAGTTGGGCAACTTCTCGACAGACAAACTCCAATAGAAATTCGTCTTCTTGAGTGAATGGGTTCACCGTATGAGAATCAATGTCAATTTGACCAATGTTTTCTCCATTTACAAAAATTGGAATCACGATTTCAGATTTTACTTTCCATCCACAAGAAATATAATTTTCTTGTTCAGAAACATCTTGTACTATGAAATTTTCGTTACTGATTGCAACTTGTCCACAAATACCTTTTCCAAAAGGAATGATTGTATGCTCGGTTTCTTCACCGGTATATTGTGCCAATTTCAATTCGTTCTTATCTCCATTTTTAAAATAAAAGCCAACCCAATCATAATAAGAAATGCTCGCTTCCAATACGTGGGTCACTTCTTGTAATTTTTCTGCAATTTGTTGATTCGATTTTAAAATCTTTGAAATTGCTGTTTTTAAAACTTCAGTATTCATTAGATGGGGGCTTAAAGAAAAAAATTAGTATGCGAAAATAACGCATTTTTTTTTGGTTAAAACATAAAAATACTACATTTTATATAGGGTGATTTTTAAACGTACACTAAAGAAAAGCCTCATCGATTTTAAAAACAAAAATTTAACAATTTTTTTAAAGTAAGATATTGTAAATTTGCGTTTTACAATGAAAAAAACACTTCTCAAAATAACGTCAATTAGTTTAGCCTTTTTAGTGCTTTTCTCTACTTTTTCCTTTACGGTAGAGAAACATTTTTGTGGCGATTTTTTAGTGGACGTAGCTTATGTAGGGCATACCGATGGGTGCGGAATGGAGTCAGTTACATCGTCGAAAACATCGAAAAAAAATTGTTGCAAAGATGAAATTCATGAAATTGATGGTCAAGACGAGTTAAAGCAAAGTGTTGGCGATGCCACTGTACTAAAAGGACATTCTGATTTTATTTCTTCCATTAGGACGACCAAAGACTTATTTCAAGAAACTTCTACCAGAGAATTCGGTTTTAAAGATGCCTCACCACCAGACCTTCTTTTAAATTATCAGGTCTTATACCAAAGTTTTCTTATTTGATTTTAGATTTAATTTTCAACTTTTTTTAAGCATTAGTTATCAATTATTAAATCTAAAAATCATGAAAAAATATTTAAGCAACAGTATTTTATTGTTATTTCCATTGTTGTTGTTTTCTCAACAAAACTATCGAGGAATGATTATGGATAAAAACAATCCAAAAGATAATTTGGGCGTTTACGGTGTAAACGTTCGCTGGTTAAACACCAAAGTAGGGACGACTACTGACGAGCAAGGTTGGTTTTCAATTCCATATAAATCTTCCTATAAAAAACTAATTGTAAGTTATATTGGATACAGAACCGATACGCTTTCAATTACAAATCTAATGCCAGTTCATCATTTTTTAACAGAAGAAACCGCCACCACAGAAGTTGTGATTCGAAGTAAAAAACGAGCTACTCAGAAATCGTTTTATGCTACGACCAACGTTTTTACGGTGAATTCTGACGAGCTTTTAAAAGCAGCCTGCTGTAATTTGGCAGAAAGTTTTGAGACAAATCCATCTATAGATGTGAGTTTTTCGGATGCTTTAACAGGAACAAAACAAATCCAAATGTTGGGTTTAACAAGCCCTTATTTGCTAATTTCTCAAGAGAATATCCCATCCATTCGAGGTGCAGCACAAGCTTTTGGTATGACATTTACCCCAGGAACTTGGGTGGAGAGTATTCAGATTACCAAAGGAGCCGGTAGTGTTGTGAATGGCTATGAAAGTATTTCTGGGCAAATAAATGCAGAATTGGTCAAACCTTTTTCGGATAATGAATTCTTTTTAAACGCATACAGTTCTGTGAACGGAAGGTTTGAATTGAACATGCACTTCAATGAACGTATATCTGAGAAATGGCAAAGCGGATTGTATGTTCATGGGAATTATAGAGGACAGAAGTTTGATAAGAATAAAGATAATTTTTTAGATGTACCTCTAGCAAATCAAATAAATGTAATGAATCGCTGGCAGTACACCGATGCAGAAAAAGGATGGGTTAGTTTTGTAAACGTTCGTTTTCTAAACGATGAAAAGCAAACGGGTGAAATTAATTTCAATCCAGAAACAGACCAACAAACTCCGGGTTTCACCGCACTAACGGGTAACGAAGTTTGGGGTAGTGAAATTGATACCAAACGTTTTGAAACCTCGGCAAAATTAGGGTATGTTTTTCCAGAAATGCCTTACCAGAGCTTTGGTTTTCAATTGGCCTACAGCAATCACCAACAAGATTCTTATTTTGGAGTGAATCGATATGATATTCAGCACGAAAGCATGTATTCTAATTTTTTATTCAATTCGATTATTGGAGATACAAGAAGTAAATTCAAAACAGGAATTAATTTCACCTACGACAGCTATGATGAGTTGGTAAATGCTTCCAATTATGATCGGAAAGAAAATTCAATAGGAGCTTTTTTTGAATATGCTTTTGACAATTTAGAAGATTTTAGTATCACCACTGGATTGAGAGTGGACACACACAATTTATTAGGGACTTTTGTAACACCGCGCTTACACCTACGTTATACTCCATGGGAAAAAGGTGTTTTTAGAGCATCGGCAGGAAGAGGGAAGCGAAGTGCAAATATTTTTGCAGAAAATCAGCAACTATTTGCAAGTGCACGACAAATTAATATTGACAATACGGGCGGGACTATTTACGGATTGAATCCAGAAATTGCTTGGAATTATGGAATTTCATACCTACAAAAATTCAATCTTTTTGATAGGAAAGGGGATCTTACTTTTGATTTCTATAAAACTGATTTCAGCAACCAGGTAGTGGTAGATTGGGAACTACCTCAAGCGGTTTCTTTTTATGATTTAGAAGGCAAAAGCATTGCGAATAGTTTTCAGTTAGAACTGAATTATGATTTCGCAGAGAGTTTAACATTAAGAACAGCCTATAAGTATTTCGATATTGCGACGGATTATAAAAAAGGAACTTTGCAGAAACCTGTGCAGCCAAAAAATAGATTTTTTGCAAACCTTTCTTATGAAACCCTGGCAAAAGAAAATGGTGCACAGTGGAAAGTAGACCTTACTTTTAATAGTATTGGAAAACAGCGTTTGCCAGATACTAGCTCCAATCCAATTCAATATCAATTACCAGAGTTTTCGAAGCCTTTCCAATTGTTAAACTCACAAATCACCAAAGTGTTTTCAGAAAAATTTGAAATCTATTTTGGAGGTGAAAACATTACAAATGTTCAACAAAAAGATCCTATTTTAGCAAGTGATTCTCCTTTTGGAGAGTACTTTGACACCACCATTGTGTATGCTCCTGTTTTTGGACGTATGCTGTATGCAGGATTGCGATTTAAAATTAAATAATTATAAAATGAAAAAAATTATCCTATTGTTCAGTTTTATGTTGATTGGAATATCAACACAAGCACAAGAAGTAAAAAAGAATAAAAATGCAAAAGTTGCTTTTGAGGTAGACGGTATTTGCGGCATGTGTAAAAAGCGAATTGAAACTGCTGCTTTGAAAACCAAAGGGGTGAAATTTGCGCTTTGGGACATCAAAACACACCAATTAAACCTAATTGTTGATGAGCGTAAGACAGCGGTAACAACGATTCAGAAAAATATTTTAAAAGTTGGCCATGATGTAAAAGGAATCAAAGCCACAGATGAGGCTTACAATTCGGTTCATCCATGTTGTAAGTATCGTGATGAAGAAATTGTATTAGACCATGAAGGAAGCTTAAAAAAGCAAGAAAAGAAACAATAAAAGAATAACAATGAAAAAAAGACTATTCACTTTAGCGATTATTTTTACATTCGGTATTTTAATTACCTCTTGCAAAACCTCAGAAAAAAAAGAGCACGACAAAGTGCATGTTAAGGAACATTTGCATGCAGAGAAAACAGTGTATCAATGTCCTATGAAATGCGAGGAAGAAAAAACCTACGAGAAAGAAGGGACGTGTCCAGTGTGTGAAATGAAACTTCGAAAAAAAGTGGAACAGCAGCAACATGAAGCGCACCATTAAGTAATAAAAAAACCCGTTAGAATTTCTAACGGGTTTTTTGTTCAATAGGAATTTTAATTCCTTTATTTAGGATCTAATATCATACCAATTCTATCCGCTACATCTTGGTAGTGGTAGCGTGTAATTGTATTTGGAGCTTTGTTAGCTGCAGCTCTTGCATCCCGTCTTAAACGTTTCAGTTCTCCTCTTGCAACAGATTTGATATCTGATTGATTTACATTAATACCACTTTGTTTAAAGTAACCCGCATTTGCACCTCTTTGATTTCTTGCTTTGTTTAGTAAAAAATCTAAGCGATCTAAATGGGCTCTCTGTAAGTTTCTTCTATAAGTATCTGTGCTTCTTCCGTTGTATAACTCTGTCCACACACCGCGACGTAAGTCACGCATCATGCTTACCAATGAATACGATTTCGAGCCATTCATGGTCTCATTTTCGATCATTCGTGCCATTCTACCTGCATCTAAGATATTGTTCAATGTTCTTGCTTGCAAACCACGTACTCTTTCTACCGAGCCAGAAAATTCAGTTTTGCTGAAAATGTTTTTATCCAACATCCATTTCGGTGTTTTAAACAATTCATCAATCACAAATTTCAATGCTTCCTTCTGAGTTGCTTTGTCTACATGAGAGTATACATCTCCTTTTTGGTCTGTTGTTTTATAGTATTCATACACACCACCAATGTTTGCGCTTACATGCCCCATGTAACGGTTAAACTGACTTAATAGTTGTCCGTACATTGTAGATAATTCACTGTAGTTTTCACCTTTTTCAGAAGTCCATTCTTCTAAGTTTGGTAAAATCCTTTTAAGGTTTTTAATACCATATGCAGAAGCTTTCATTGCATTGTCTCCTAAATCCTCTGTTTGAGAACTAGGATCTACAACGCCACCAGCTTGTTGGTGTCCAAATCGATACATTGGGTCTCCAGCATGTGCCATGATCCAACCATCTAAAGTTTCTTTTTCTTCTTTGGCTGCTTTGTCTAAAATAGGTCTATATCCCCAAGAAATTGCATATTTATCATAGACACCAATGTTAGGCATTAAGGCTACGCCTTTGTCTTCGGGTTGAGCTACATAATTGAAACGTGCATAGTCCATAATAGAAGGAGCGGTTCCGTACTTTGCAGTAAAGGAAGCTGATCGTAAAGAATCTACTGGGTATGCGACAGAACTCCCCATATTATGAGGCAATCCTAAAGTATGTCCAACTTCATGAGAAGAAACAAATTGAATCAAACGACCCATTGTTTCTGTTTTAAATTCATTACCACGTGCACCTGGATTGATGGCCGCTGTTTGAATGAAATACCAGTTGTGTAATAAGGTCATTACATTGTGGTACCAGTTGATGTCTGATTCTAATATTTCTCCAGAACGAGGGTCGCTCACATGAGGCCCGTTTGCATTTGGTATTGGAGAAGCTAAGTAACGAACTACTGAATAGCGAACATCTTCTGGAGACCATTCTGGATCTTCTTCTTTGGTAGGAGGTGTTTTTGCGACAATAGCATTTTTAAATCCTGCCGCTTCAAAAGCCACTTGCCAATCGTTGATCCCTTGTTTAATGTAAGGCACCCATTCTGTTGGCGTAGCTCTATCAATATAATAAACAATTTGTTTTTTAGGTTCTACCAATTCACCGCGATTAAATTTTTCAAGATCTTCATCTTTCACTTCCAATCTCCAACGGTCTAAATAGGTTACATTTTTGCTTTTTTGAGCGTCTAATCCGTAGTCTGTTTGACCTCTTGCAAACCATCCAACACGTTCGTCAAAATAACGACGTTTCATCGGTACCTTAGGAAGTAAAATCATCGAGTTACTCATTTCTAAAGTAATAGATCCTAAAGCACTGTTTGAAGGAGCTTTGTTAGCAAAATACGTTTTTACATGTCTTACTTCGATGTTTTCTGGGTAGCTACTTACTCTCTCTACATAAGATCGGCTCTTGTCCATTCTTGAAATTTGATATGATTTTCTTCTACGAGATGGAAAACCTAAAGGTTTAACATCGGTTGTAAAAAGAGATGTTGCATCAATTACTGAAGCAGTAGAATCTTTACTAAACGCTTTTATTGGAAACGAAAATAAAATAGGTTCCAAATTTGAATTTACGACCGCTTCATGAACTGGTAGGATCGTATCTGCAACTACGTCATAAGAAACGACTCTTAGTAAAATTTGTTTGTTTTTCTTTTCCCAACGCAATACTTGTGTGTTGGTTTTTCCGCCACCAAATCCAATTCCAGAGGCTGTTTTGGCAATTCTAGTGACCATCAACATTTCTCTCTTCAATAAAGAATCTGGAATTTCGAATAAATATGCGTCGTCCTTAGTATGAACTTTAAATAAACCTTCGTCCGTTTTATGTTTTTTTGTGACTATTTTTCCATAAGGTTGAATAGCTCCTTTTTTAGGTTTAGATTTAGGCTTGGGTTTCGGGGTTGTTTTAACAACAGGTTTTTTCTTTTTCCAGAATTGCGCATCTGCATCAAGAGAGAAACCAAAAACGAATGCAACTAGTAATAGTTGAGATAAGGTTTTTTTAGTCATTTGAAAATTTTTAAAAGTTTGATTTATCAAATGTAATTACTAAAATTGGTGATAAAAAATTTAAATTAAATATTTATTTTTTTGAGGATTTTTTCAAATGGATCTAAATAAAAAACCACCTCAAATCTTGAGGTGGTTTTTTAAAAAAGTGATTGGATTTATAATTATCCTAAGAAAGCATATTTGTAATCTGTTGGTGTTACAAGCGTTTCTTTTATCAATCGAACTGAAGTCCAGCGCAATAAGTTTTGTGCAGACCCTGCTTTGTCATTTGTTCCTGAAGCTCTTCCGCCTCCAAAAGGTTGTTGTCCAACAACAGCTCCTGTTGGTTTATCATTAATGTAGAAGTTTCCAGCAGCATTTTCCAATGCTTTTGAAGCTTTTTCTACAATGTATCTATCGGTAGAGAAAATAGCACCGGTAAGCGCAAATTCTGTAGACTCATCTACTAATTTTAAAGAAGCTTCCCATTCTGCATCTTCATAAACAAAAATAGTCATTACTGGGCCAAATAGCTCTGTGGTCATGGTTGCATAGGTTGGCGACTTTGCCACGATAACCGTTGGTTCAATATAGTATCCAACAGATTTGTCGTGTCCACCACCAATAATTACATCGGCATCTTTATCTGCTTTCGCTGCATCAATATAATGTGCGATTTTATCAAAAGAACCTTCGTGTATTACTGCATTTACAAAGTTAGAAGGATCTTCTGGAGAACCCATTTTAATTTCCTTTGCCTGTGTTATCAAATGTTCTTTTACATCTCTCCACATAGAAGCAGGAATGTAAGCACGAGATGCTGCAGAACATTTTTGTCCTTGATATTCAAAAGCTCCTCTTGTAATTGCAGTAGCAACTTGTAAAGAATTTGAAGAATTGTGAACCCATACAAAATCTTTCCCACCAGTTTCTCCAACAATTCTTGGGTAGGTTTTATAGGTATGAATATTGTTTCCTATTTGTTTCCATAGGTTTTTGAATACATGCGTTGAACCGGTAAAGTGCAATCCAGAAAAATCTGGAGACGCCAATACGGTATCAGAAATCATTACTGGATCTCCATAAATTACATTAATGACACCATCTGGTAAACCAGCTTCTTTAAATAGATCTACAATTACTTGTGCAGAATAGGCTTGGTGATCTGAAGGCTTCCAAACGACAACGTTCCCCATTAAAGCTGCTGCTGCAGGTAAATTAGCTGCAATTGACGTAAAGTTAAAAGGAGAAATTGCATATACAAACCCTTCTAAAGGACGATATTCTACGCGGTTCCAAATTCCTGGAGCCGAAGCAGGTTGATCTTTAAAAATGTCTGTCATGTATTGAACATTAAAACGGAAGAAATCAATCATTTCACAAGCAGCATCAATTTCTGCTTGATACACATTTTTAGATTGTGCAATCATAGTTGCAGCATTCATTCTTGCTCTGTAAGGTCCCGCCAATAATTCTGCCGCCTTTAAAAAGATTGTAGCACGTTCTGTCCAACTTACGTTAGACCACGCTTTTCTCGCTGCTAAAGCTGTTGAAATTGCTGCGTCAACATGAGATTTGTCTGCGGTGTGATATTGTCCAACAACATGTTGATGATCATGAGGAGGTGTAATATTTTTTGTGTTTCCTGTTCTCACTTCTTCACCATCAATATGCATAGGCACATCTATGTTGCTGAGAAACATTTCTTTATAAGTAGCCAATACTTCCTCTCTTTCTGGAGATCCTGGAGCATATTCTTTTACAGGTTCATTGACTGCTTTGGGTACATTAAAAAATCCTCTTGCCATTTTATGTATATTTAAATTTTATTCACTTAATTTTGACAACAAAGTTACAATATTTAATTACAAGGAATATTTTTCGGTGCTTTAAAAAAGAAATTTAAAAAAATGTGTACAGTTACCTATCTTCCATTAGAAAATAATCAATTTATACTAACATCCAACCGCGACGAAAGCCCAATGCGAAAAACGATTCCACCCACAAAATATGATACGCAAGGAGTCGCATTGGTATACCCAAAAGACGAATTGGCTGGCGGAACTTGGATAGGTTTAAGTGAGAAAAATAGATTGGTCTGTTTATTGAATGGTGGTTTTGAAATTCACGAACGAAAAGGACCGTATGCAATGAGTAGGGGGTTGGTTGTAAAAAAAATTCTATCATCAGAAAATTCAGTTATATTCATAGAAAATTTTATATTTGACAGTATCGAGCCGTTTACCTTGATTTTGGTAGATTGGGAAAACTCTTTAGCAACCTATGAGTTGGTCTGGGATGGTGTCACAAAACATTTTAAAAAGCTGGCTCAAGAACCTAAAATCTGGTCTTCTTCTACCTTGTACACTGCGGAAATGAAAGCATCAAGGCGTGCTTGGTTTGCAGATTGGTTATCAGAAAACAAAACGTTTCAACAACAAGAAATTATAAATTTCCAAACCTCAACAGATAAAGGAACACCAGAAACTTCTTTAAAAATGAAGCGTAATTTTGTAGAAACCGTGAGTGTTACTTCTGTAAAAAAAGAGAAGGATATTTGTCTTATTTATAATGATATTTTAAAAGGAGAAATTTCTAAGAAAACGATTGTGTTTTAATACAATACAAAACAAAGAAAGAGTTTTGTAGTTGAGACCTGCAATCCCTTTGAAGCGAACACTCTTTGATTTATTTTCTTAATTTAAGAGTAGCGGATTTGTAAGTTGAAACG
>ENA-ORDA01001986-ORDA01001986.1-marine-metagenome-genome-assembly--contig:-NODE-1986-length-16197-cov-7.190819_pt1 | contig 16197 bp, 27 predicted proteins | sample MGYA00237778_ERZ508506 | MGnify/ENA primary metagenome ERZ508506 (study PRJEB26177, sample SAMN06267891) | marine metagenome | isolation source: Monterey Bay, California, USA | place: Pacific...
TCACCTACATTAGGATTAGCACGAATAGCATTACACCAAGTGTGGAGTATCTCTGGTCTGCCGATATACCCTACAACTCCACTGTTATGCCAAGTTTCTTTACGTCTTTTCGTCCATGGTTTATCTTCAACCATACTTAGTTTGTTTGGTACGATTTGTTTGAAAAGGGGAGTAAGACTTCTTTTTATCTCACAATCAGTATCTAACCAAAGAGTCTTTCTTGCTGGACTGTTAAACATAGCAATAGGTTTATTAAACCAACCTTTGTCTTTAGATTCCCTCAAGTTCATGATACCAGTAACAGACGGATGTTGTGCCATCCTTGCTACCATTTCCTCTGACATACCCCAATCAGAAACAATTAGAGGTCGCCTTTCATGCATTACATAGTTATTCAGAAACCATGTAAGTTGCCATTCAGTCGTTTCATCACATCCTGTTAAAACGCATTCATCATATTTTCTATCACTTGACATTAACTAACTCATATTTGTTTGGTGTATAATTATGCTTCATCTGTACTCCAACTTCGTTTTGAATCGTAGAGAAGTTATCTCTCGCTTCGCAAACCCAAGGATAATATTCTTGGATAGTTGGTAAAGTATCTATATTCAAAAATATGTCAGTTGGGCGAGCATACCTTTGAGCAACTTCAACTAGAGTCCATGCACCTTTAGGACTTACCATATAACCGTGCGCACCACCGAAGTATCTTTTCTGAGTCAGAGGATTCACTCCAAGATTAGTTGGCAGGTTGTACTCACCATAAGAAGGTTTAGAAAAAGTCATATAATGCTTGAACATAGGAGCGGAAACTGGTACAGGTCCAGTGATAAACGCATCATGTTCGAATATAACAGTATTCACATTATCTAATACAGCACGTTCCCATAAACTAAAATGAGATAAGAATGCTGCCATACAGTTTACTTTGCGAGAATACTTTTCCTCGAACTGACCTGTAGGAATACCTCTTATTTTAAATTGAGTCTCAGGGTCATCCTTTGGCGTGAGAGCAGCAAACATCTCAACCTTTAATCCATAAAGAGCGGCAGACTTGATACATCTCTTTGCCGCTGCAACTGACTTTGGATTATCCATAATTGTAATAACGTATGCCTGATAATTCATAATCTATCCTGTAGTTGTTGAAGGTAGTCCTTGAACCTTCGTATAATATTCTCTAGTAACGCCAAGCATTTCAATTAACTGTCTACACATAATAGCATCGTTTGGCCATGCGCCATATTCTTTGACTGCTTCAATTAAGTTCTCTGCCCCACTAGGTTTTATTATATAGGCACTATTTCCAGCGATACCTTGCGGTATATCGAAATCATCAATGGTAGGAGTGAGTTGTATTTCTTGAGGACTTCCCTGAACCTTTTCATGGAATATCTTTGCTCTCCTAGTTGCCATTAAAGGATTATTGATACCAACAATATTGAATTTAGAATCTAAAATATAATTTGCATCAAGTCTTTTTATAAAGACGGCATCGTGTTCTAATATCAATATAGGTTCTTTTGTTGTAAAAGACTTATACCAAAGAATGTAGTGACTCATGAAACATGCCATCCTTCTAGCAGGATAAGCAGTTTGGTAGGGAGATAATTTTAAACCTGTTGCAATATCAACCATTTGTTGATCCCACGGATATGTCCAAGTTACGCCATTTCCCCTCATCGTAGTTTCTGCCATGTCAGCAGTTACTGCGTCGAATGTAGAGATATCAAACGGATTTTTAAATTTCTGCGAAGATTCTTTTAAGGTTTTAGCACCCTTCTCAGATACTTCATTACCCTTTAATGTGATTACAAATGCTTTCATTTTCTTTTAAGTACAGTGTATCCTACGTTAGTTATTCCACGTTCGATTATTTCCCAAGTGGGGTTGCTATCACAAAAATCTGAAAGACATCTATAAAGTGCATCTGGTTGGCGATCTTGGCAAATAGTAGTATCATGAGCGATAATATATTTCTTGATATAACCAGCATGCAAATCAAGTTCTTTTTGCATATGGTGACGAAGGTGTAAAGAATCAATCATTAGCATATCAATATCACGATCGCTGATAGAGTTTAATGCTGTAGAATCTGCTTCCTTTACTACCAGTTCAATATTGTGTTCTTTACAATATGGTTTAGCGAGGGATTTTAGTTTTAATCTGTATTTTTCATGATTGATATCAACCAATTCCATGTATTCTGGTTTATGATCACCAGTCATAACGGCAGAAGCAGAACCACCCTGATGCGTTCCAAATTCCTTATATGATTTACAATCTTTCATATATTTACGGATAGCGTCATGCATAGCACAGTAATCTCTACCATGAAATTCTTCTTGTTGTGAACGAATCTCAGTATAAAATTCTTCTACAGATTTAACCTTTTTCAAATTAGCAGTTAGCATAATTGACGACTTCCTTTAATTTATTCATATCGTAATGGTCGGCACCACGAAGTTGTACATGTACGAAATTAGCATTTTCAGTATAGTCAGAGATAGGACGGTTTTCTCCAGACGTTCCTGGTTTATAAAATATCTGACTATTCCATTTATAATCCATGATACCCCAGTTGAACATAGGCAACATAGCATTCAAATAATTCTGATCACCTTTGTAGAACTCAGGCAAACCACTTCTTTGCATTAGGTCAGTATATTCTTTGAAGTCAGGTAAAACTTTTTGAGCAGTTGCTCTACCGAGACCACTATACAAAACGCATCCAGAATTAAATACTCTTGGTCTACCCTGTTCATCACAAGATACTTCGTTACCATAAAAGTCTTTGATAACCTTCGCCCAGCGTTTATCGTTCGCTGAGTTAATACCTCCGATATCATTATCTTGCCTTAGTTGCGGTTGCATCCATTCTTCACATATGCCGATTTCATTATTAGAAGTCATTGCCATGTGCATAAACTCACCGAAGATATGCTGGTAGGTTTTACGAGGGATTACATCTGTGTCGCAAAATAAAATATAATCATAGTTATCGTATGCTTTATCAAATAAAGGTTTGAACGCACCATAGTGAGGATTATATCTACCAAGACCTTTTCTTTGGATTCTACAGTCTGATGGCCAAGAAGGATCAGATTCAAACTGATACTCCGCACCAATCGTATTAGCATATATCCTCATCAGGTCTACACCTGCTTGATTGCCTGAAGATAATGCGCCACCTTCCCAAAACTGATATATTAATGCTTTCATAATTTTTTTATTTCATTTTCAATTAAATCTAAAAAGGGAAGTGTACCAACCCTGAACTCAAGTTTACTTATACGATCGCAACTATGGTCTAAATTCATTGCCGCATAATGGTCTTCAAACTTTACCCCATCGCCATGAATTTTTCTACCACCAAAGTGAAAGTGTGCAGCAGGTATCCCATACGCATGAGAAGCAATAATACCGTGTAGACTGGTTGACATCATTCTTTCACAACTTGATATTTCCTTAGCAACCTCAAGTGGATCGTCGTTAAAAATATCAATGTAATGAACACCCTTTTCTTTTAGTTGCTTGATGATATTATATCGGCGATGAAGATAGTGAACCGTGCATCCTAATTTATATTTCTTTTCTTGTTGTGGAACAAAACGTGGTAATAAAAGAGCAGGATCACCGTAAATTTTAGGGCAATCTCCGCCACCCTTTAGCACATGCTCTCTAGTTATCGGACCTCTTACACAACGAAAAGATACTCTTGGATCGTATGCTTCATCGCGACGAAATACGCCAGAACCAACAACGATTGATCCTGGTTCTGCTAATCTAGCAACAGAACCGATAACAAATAAATTTCCCTCTGTATGGTTTCTCGTATGAGTGTAGTTTACGCCATAATGATCTAACAAAGGTTTATTTAATATATCGCCAAAGTTTGGACCATCATGATCACCCCAATATGCTACATGCGTCATAGTATTTTTTTGTCAACTAATTCCTGATAGTTTTTAATCTTTTCACGTTTTGGACCAGACGGAGTTATCTTAGTTCTGATGTGTATAAACCCTGCCTTTTCTGGATTAGGTAGAAACGAACACTGACACCATTTTTTATCTAAAATGTATTTCTCTTGATTGGTGAGACCTTCAAAGTTAGCAAGGGTGTGCATAATACCTTCGTCTTCAAACACGTATGCCTTATTATAACTGTTCATCCAACCTTCGTTACCGCCAAGATTCCTTCTCAATCTTTTTCTCATTTCAAGATTCATCTTATAAATTGCACCACCCCAATATGGCGCAGAATATCTAGCGAATAAAGGATAGGTGGTAGCAATCTTTCGATGTAACATATTTTGAACTTCACTATACAACCCTATGCCTTCAAGATCAAAAACATTTTCTGTCATTCCTTTAGGGGCAAACATATCAATGTCTAGCATAAGAACTTGATCATATCCGTCAAACTCTTCGTCTAACATATGAACCTTTTGGCAAGGAGAAGTAAGGTGGCGACGGAAAGGTCTACCTGTAATCAGTTTATATTCAGCACCAACCATCTCGGCATATTCTTTAATATTTGCCATAGATAGTTCGTCTAGAGGTCTTAAATTTCCATCAAAATGTTGAAGAATAATATTAGTCATTGCGTTTACCTATAAAGAAATAATGTTGTGAACCTTGAATTAGACATCATAAAACCTTTCACCCAAATCAATATTTGAACCACGCCAAGTGCTGTCTTTTTTATTTAGTTGTTCCATTGCACGATAGGTAGGAACCTTGTTGGCAGGGCATTCAAGTGTAGGATGCCCTTTTCTTATTTGACTTTGATTTAGTTTTAAATTATTAACATCTTTCGGACAAATGAAATCGTTACCAACGTTCATATAGAATTCACATTCACCATGCTTGTACATAAGAGGCAACCAATACAAGTGAAAGTTTCTTTGTATATCATCATAACGAATAATGATATTCATTTCTTTGCCTCTATAACTGCTGAATGAAGCATACGAATCATTCCCTGCGTTTCAATACCTTTAAACTCAGGAATTCTACTCTTTTGATATTCGCAGGTTTTTACTGAACTGAACCCTATATCTTTTAGAGTATCATACATTTCAGATACACTCCAAATATAAAGATGCTCACCGTGCTGATGTAATAGACCAAGTGCGCACTGTTCACGTTTACTTCTATGTTCGTTTCCTGCCGCAGCAAACTTATGTTTTACTACATAGACCTGATGATAGTGCTCCACGAACTTTTTTTCGTTCTCATTCAGTTCTACGCCACTTACAAGTTTCTCAACGAACTCATAGGGTGGCCATACAGTGCGGATAGTCCCGCCAGTTTTAAGGATACGGTGTGCTTCTATAAAGAAGTTGATTCCTTGATACTTGTGCATATGTTCAATAAAATGCTCAGAGTAAATTCCATCAAACTGCTCATCAGAATAAGGTGTAGGAAGGTTAGTCAGATCAAGGTTATCAACACCTGCTCTGTCTGACATATTTACAACTGTCCAGTTAAGACCTCTTGGTCTGTCTGCTGCTATTTCTAGGAAGGTTCCCATATACTCAACTCCGTATGTTCTAATTTAGGCATATCAAATTTAGTTCTTGCAAGAAAATGATTAATCTTCCCGTCAGGTTGTCTGCCTTTCCACTGGTAAGGCATCCTGTTCCATGAAGTATCTAGTTCAGTAACATTGAAGACGTTTTGGGATAGTTGCAAATTGATATACATTTGCTCTGTGTATCTCGTATGTAAAACATAATTATCGATTGAAGTAAAATGCTTTCTTGCTTTTTGACGACCTTCGCGTGACCATAACTGTAATCCACCGTTTAAGTAACGAAACCTTTCTTCGGGATATAACTCTGACTTCGGGAACATCCACTCTTTACCGAATAGATGTTTACCGTATGCTATAATGCCTCGTTGGTATAACGGAGCATCCATAACTTTGCGCATCCAACCAGCAGGTCCTCCAGTATGTACTCCAAGTTCATGAACCATAGCGATATCTGCGATAGGAATATCAAAGATGTTTTCACGAGTAGAAATAAGCATATCCAAATCTATTGAAAGGATATTATCATACTCGTCCCATTTCTTATCAAATATTAGTTTGGTTGAATCTAGTCTAGGATCAATATGTTCGAAGTATCGATCATGGTCTAAAACGTAATCCGCTCCGCACAATTTAGCATATGCCTGCGCGGAGCGTTTACCTGAGTGTGCCCATTCAGGCATTTCAACGCCACCTATATCTTTGTCACCCATTTCGTATGGAATATAATATTGAAAGATTAAGTTTTTCATAATTTACTTTTTTGGTTTTGCTGCTGCTTTACCTTTTACTGCATCGGCACCAAAGTATGCCGCAACCAATACAGATATTGATACAAAATATGTAGGAGCAATATCAGCGATTAATTGTGCTGCCTTATCTTGCCCAAGCAATGTTGTTATTAGTATTGCTCCTGGATATAAAAGCATACCGAACAAGGCGAACCAAGTCATGTATCTCATAGCATCTCGTTGCAAATCTTGATCCTCTAATTCTTTGCGCTTGAACTCCAAGTGCATTTCAAGTTCTTCAACAGAAATATGACCGTCGCCATCACTATCTGCTTCATCTAGACCTTCTATTGTTTTCCGTGCTTCGGCGACTTTCTTCTTGATCTCTTCGGACATTTTCGTACTCCGCTAGAATTATGTTTGCAATTTCCATTGCTCGGTCATAACCATTGCGCAGACGATTAGATCTATATCCATTCTCTGCGAACCACTGTAATGTATTTATACTCGAACCAGCGCCACAGGAAGGAGAGAATCCAGTTGCCAACTCTTCAAACTCATTTCTTAAATTCAGTATCCGCATATGACTCATCTTTCTTCACGTTCTTTCATTGCTTCTTGAATCTCAAACTGTAAAGATTCAAAGTCATCTTCGTTTGCTTGAAACAAAATACCGATACCACCTGCTGCTCTGAACCTTCTGATGTTATCAGGTTTATCATCAATCAGAATATTAGGTTTATGATCCATAGATGAATATGCATATTTATGTTTGTTAGCAGTAAAGATACAGTTCTCAACCTTTGGCATAAAACCTTGGAACTCTAACCATAGACGTTTCCAGTATGCAGAGTTATGCTCGTCACCACGTAAAGGTGATGAACAGATACCCCACTCGATACCTTCTTCCCATGCTGCAGTCTTGACATAGTTGACAATCTTGCTACTTAGATCAACATGAGTTTCATCTTCGTAAAACTTAGGAATGGTGTAGAAGAAATCAGTGTATGCCAACTGAGTGAACTTTACTTCTTTATCCTGAATCGACTTCCAATGATCAACATTAAAGCGAGCAGCAACTTCTGTGAAGAAATCAGCAATCACGCCATCCATATCCAAATAAATCATTTTCTCTCCTTTTGTTCTTTCAATAAACTTTTCATTTGTTTCGCTTGTTGAAGAACGTATTCTTCAAGAAACACCCTCGTATCAGCATCTGATTCAAGATAATCAATTACTACACTACTGAAGACCTCAGCATTTACGCTGAGTTCCCCGTACATGAAGGCATATTTTTCGCTTAGAGTTTTCATGAAATTACCCCTTATGAATTGATTGAAACAGAAGAACCATACTGAGCAACATTGTACATAGTAGGACCTTCGCCAATTACCATTTTTTCAACTGAATGACTAACAACAGCAGAATCGGTACGGATATTTTCTACAACGTTAGAAACACCTTCTTCAGTGTAACGAACAGTTTCCCATACATCTGAATTTTTTAGTACAGCGCGAATTACGAATTTATTTAACATTTTATTTCTCTCTCTCTCGTTTCTATACATATATTATATCATACTTTTGCGAGGAAGTAAAGACTTTTTTTCACTTTTTTTCGTTTTATTTAAAAAAAAGTTGCCTTCTGTCGTATTCTGCTTTAGTTTCTAGGAGGAGGTCGATATAATTATCCCGATGCTCGACAAACACCTGAGGTTCGTTACCGTCTACATCCATAGCGATAACGGTGTTGGGGATTGCTAGACCAGTCCGCTCCTCAAACATAATTGCATATGCTGATGCCTGAGCGAAGTAGTTAGTGATTTTTTCTTTTGATTTAGGATATCTTGAAGTCTTGAAATCAATGATTGAAGGAACACCGTTCCATTCTGCTATACAGTCACAACGACCAGCAAGACCAAGATGGCGACTAAAAAGAGCAGTTTCGAGACCAAAGATTCTTCCGAGAGATTTATCAAGAACTGTCCGAAGGTTCTGTAGAGACTGCCTAATGTGCGGGAGATAATCTGTTGTATCTTCATTTCTTAAATACTTTTCTACAATAGCATGAACCGCTGTACCGCGACTTGAGGCACGATGCCCCACTTTATTTGCTTCTTCTTCACCGACTCGTTTCTTCCATGCGGCGATAGCATCTTCGTTAATTATACTCAGAACCGTTGTAACGCTAGGATACTTATCACCATCAGGTGTAACATATAACCGACGTTTCGAGGTTGTGTCAGTAACCAAGTCTTCATAACCAAGATCAAGGTCAACGTGCTCAAATATTCTATCCATAATTTTATTCTATTCCCAACCATTTCATCAATTTCTCACCGTCTGTTGTGACATTATCCGCCACTGCTATCATACATGCACGATTTTCAAAATACTGTATGATAGCAATCTTACCATCAGGATCTTGTAATATATAGGTCACGACTTTCTCATCCCTAGTGAGATCAGTATTAAGCGTGTGACCTATCCCTGCCATTAAAGGCAAAAGACCTTCCAGTTCATAAAATTCTTGCATCTCTTTTTCATTAGGGTTACAAACAATATTTTGTTTTTCCCAACGTCCTTCAATGGCATACGCGACGATGTATGTCGATGACAGAAAGACGAACAGTGCCGCCAGAAATATTTTATCCCTAAAAAGTCTTTTAATCATTATTTCATTCCTAACATTTCCTTTGTCATAATGTAATCACGAAGGAAGTCGGATCTAACGATATCCTCCCAACTGAATGTGATCACACTAAAATTTTTCAGTTGCTCTATAATACGCAAGAACCTTTGAATCCCTTCTCGTTCAGCATTATCCTTGAAATCAGACTGAAGATAATCACCGCTGAATATAATTCTACAATTTTCACCAACACGTGTTATGACAGAGTCTAGTTCGTGGAAGTTTAAATTTTGCATTTCATCTACGATTATAATAGCATTATCAATAGTAAGTCCGCGAATAAACGATGTTGTTGTAAATTCTACTTGCCCACTATTTATTAGTTTATTATATGATGCTTTATCATCAAATAGTTCATTACAGATTGCCTTATAAGGTGTTTCAAATACCTCTTTCTTTTCTTCTACGGTTCCTGGCAAATACCCCATATCTCTTGTAGGAACTACCGAACGAACGATAATAACTTTTTGGATTTGGTTATCAGTATCAAGCATAGATTCCATGGCAAGGTATAACGCACAGAACGTTTTACCAGTACCAGCAGAACCTGCAAGAACTAGATTATCATTTTCATCCCAGTAATCATATGCTAGTTGTTGATTACCAGTCTGCGGATGATATGTGATAAGATCATCAAATGTAACTTTTGACTTGCTCATGTTTTAATCGTATTCCCTTTACCAGATGCTTTTTTAATGCCCTTTAAAAGATCGTTCCATTCTCCGCCAGCGCGACGAAGGTTTGAAACGGTGTTACCTGCGAAAGAAGGTGTTGACAATACTTTAATAATATCATCATCTTCTAACATTCTAGCAAGGTCATCAAATGGGCATGTTACATCCCATTCTTCTTCAGTAGAAATACGTTTAAGCGTGTATTTTGGCACGGAGTTTATCCTTCTCTTCATCGATACGTTGTTCTAACACTGATATAGTAGTATATAGATGACCTGTATCATGATCTTCAATGCGTGATTTTAGTATTCCAATCTCACTCTGTAACACAGTAATGTAATCAATTTCATCAACAGTTGCGTTGTTATGCACCTTGATATCCTTTCCACCAAGTTGGAGCAGTACGACCCTTTTCCCATTTAGCAAAAGGTTTCGCTGCATGATAATAGTTTTGATACGCACTCACCGCATCTCCAGGAACTTTACATTCTGGATAATGATTCATTGCCTGAGCGAATGGTGTGAGACCACCCTTCTTAATATTCCTCGGCAATGATTCAATAGCATACAATAATTCGCGATGCGTTTTGTGCGTCTTATTATATCTATAAGTATATTCATCGCACAATGCTTTCATGTGCTCCCAGTGCCAACGATAGTTTTCACTGGATTCCATTGACCAAACAGTACAAGGATGCGCTGTATGAACTGCCTTATAATAAAGCAACTCTGCCTCAAGATCATTAGATCCCTCATACAAGTCCCAGTATTTAACCATAGTCTTACCAGACTTAGATCGTTTCCTAGTAAGTTTACCGTCAAGCATTCGATGAGTAGTAGAAAGCATTTGACCGCTCTCAACAATCATCTTCGGTATGTGCTTGTCACACATCATCCGTGCAGAAACCACTGGGTCACTGTCCAAAACAAATATATTCATAAAATAGGTACTCCCTCTGCCTCAATCGCAATAACTTATTATAAACTATTTGGAGTCAAAAGTAAAGCACTATTTTTAGGTTTTAGAGAAAATTATTTAAGGGAGACTTCCGCGAGTTTTCGATTTACGAAATCACGTTTAGCATAGATTTTTTGAGCACGGTGAGTTGAACCCTTTTTCTCGAGTTTCTTAGCATAGATATCAAGATCTGCAGAGTCTTTTTTAAGTCTTTCGATTTGTGCCAATACCATTTGTATTTCCCTTAGTAAAAAAGAGCGCACGCGAAACGTGCACTCTAAGAGTGTTGAAGTTAGATTTAAGATGATTGCTTTCTTAGTCTTTAAGTAAACCAGGAAACGCCTCTTCTACGATTTTTCGGGTCAGTCCTTTAGGTGTTTCTTTGTTAATCATACCGATGACCAACTTAGCATCAGAAGGATGCACACTTTCTAGAACTCCGATAAAGATTCTTTCTCGTTTGACCGCAGGAAGTTTATCACCCTTACCACCCTTTACAAACCAAGCGAACTTTTTATAGTCCCTGTGTAAATCAGTGGGGTGATTGTGACTTTCCGCTTCAGAATATGGGGGAGCACCTTCAGGTAAATTCCAACCAATCTTTGAATCCATAGAACCACGAATGATATCTCGTAGTGCCCATGATGCGTTCGTTTTGAGAACTTTGATTTTGTCTTCTTTTTTCTTTGTCTCAGATACTTCTTCTAAGACTTCATATACATACTTTTTCATCAGTTAATAAATTCCTCGACTGATTCGATCAACATTTTCATATTTTTATTTATAAGATAGGGAAATACTAGACCTTTGTTATGCCACTGATCTTGCGAATTATATTTTTCAATAATTTGTAATTTTAAACGATCAGGAGTCTTTGATAGATCAATCAGAGTTTCGTTCCTTTGATAGTTACGATACCAAGATGCGGCATATAGTAGTTCACCTTCTGCTAGATCTTCTTTGATTGCTTCTTTCTTTTTCTTAGAAAGAGGTGTTTGTCTACGACCGTCTACGAACACGTCATCATCAGATAAGATATTAGGTACACCGTCACCAGCATCGCCAGTCATAATCTTTTCCATCAGACCAACTAGGGGCACATCTTCTTTGTACTCTTTCTTGAGTAAAGGTGAATATTGGCGCACGTTAGGATAACGTTGTAGTTGTAAGAAATCCTTATCAGCAGAGATAATCATAACATCTTCATATTGACCAAACTCTTGAGTGTTGGCGCATAGTTCACCGATGATATCATCTGCTTCACATTCATCAACTTCAATGACTTTGTATGGGAAGTTTGCTAGGATCTCTTCCTTTATGTCATGCATAATAGAGAATGCTTTTGCCCAGTCAAATGTATCTGCTTCACGTTTCTTTTTACGATTCGCTTTATACTGGGGATAGTAACCACGACGCCAGTTGTTCTTACCATCAATAGCAAGTACAAGTTCACCGAAGTCCTTTTTATATTTTACACGATATTGACGCAAACTATTCAGGATCATATGCCTGAGTAAGTTTTCATCATCTACTTTATTGACTACGATAGTCGCGATCGCTAGTCCACTATAATCTACAATAATCATTTAGCGAGTTCCCTTGCCATTTCCCTTGCTATTTCATTTTCCCATTCTATAACTTTATGAGATTCCATTTTATATTCTTCTTTGGTTATTTCTTTATATTCTATCCCAGGCCAAAGATGAAAGTTTTGATCCTTAGAAAATTGATATTCAGTGTAAACCCCATTTTCCATATACGGGGATAATGAAAGGTTAGTAACCCTATAGTATTTTTGCATTATATTCTCACTCCTTTAAGTGTATGCATATATTATATCATACTTTAGAAAGAAAGTAAAGCAAAAAAACAAATAAAAAGTTATTTTTTTAACCATGGAGGAATATGTCGGGAGTGTATCTTACAACCTATGAATTCGTTGTAATATTCGTCGCTCAGGAGGACGTCATTATCGAACTGAAACTTTGCCTCGTAGTAGGACATTTCTCCTTTGGTGTGGCATAGTCTGAGTATTTCTCGTTTGTAGTTATCGGATCCAGACTGCTCGACGAGATCGGCAAGTTGTTTACTAGATCCATAATAGTCTCGCCAGTCGGAGGGTCTTCTTGTTTTAACTCGCCGAGTTCTTTTTGAATTTTTCGGTAAAGTGTGCGGACGCCAGAAGTTCTTTTTACCGATATATTTCTTACCTGTAGAAAGTTCTGTGATGACATAGACAAATCCTTGATAGTCATCTGGTTGCTTATCGTATTCTTCATTTTCATATAACCACATACAACTATATATTACCCAGAAACGTATGTACCTTTTGGACGATACCAAACTTTCTGGTGGTAAAACTTAGCAAGAAGATTTTGTATTTCTTTTTGTCTATTATCCTGAGTTATTCTAAATGCTATCAAAGACATTTCTATTAATTGAAGTTCTTCAACAGTGAGATTAAAGTCTTCGTTTGGTTTAGGCATTTTCGTCTGTGATATCCTCTACATCAGGTCTTCTTCCGCACATAGGGCAAAAGATTGGGGTTTCTCCGTTATCAACCAGTACAATCGTTGTCGATTCGCACTCCTCGCATTCGATTCGGTATTCGTTTTCCACTTTGCTCTAATATCTCCTGTTTACGTTGATCATCACAGTAAAACCATTCTTTAATCTCGTTAGAAGAACGACCACAACCTTCGCAGTGGTCGTCCTCTATTTTACATACCCTTACACAAGGGGACGGTATGTTAGAAATCGATTTCACAAGCACCACCAGCACATGCTGCTGCGCCAAGAGTATCTACATCAGTAAATACCTTTTCGGTGAGATCATTTTTCCAATCGATAGGTTTGAGACTCTTTTGAATCTTATTCCATTTATGAAGCAAGTAAGCATCTTTCAAACAATATTCAGTTTTCTTCATATCACCATCAAGATAGTTTGCTGCAAAGTTTTCGAATCTACGAACCCAGTCACCACGTGCAGAGTTTTCTGATGATTCTAAACTAATGTCTAGACCCATACCCTGTGCAGTAGAACATGCATCCCATAGATTAGGGAATACCTTCATTGCATCAACTACAAGACCTGATGCAAAGATAGCACCTTGATCATACTTAGCGACTAGTTCATCGGCACTAATCACCTGAGTGTTCGGTGCTTGATTATAGTCTTTATCGCCTGTTGGCGCAAGGAATGAAATACCTGAGAACGAATGGCGATTTTCATAGACATATTTTTCTACTTCATCCCAATCATTAACGATGATTGTATTAGAAACGTTGTGACGAATACCTTCATCTGCACATAGGTCTTCATTAGTACCTTCTACAACCCAACTCTTTTGTGCTTTCTTTACGAGTTCAAGATGCTTTACGCCAAGCAAATCATCTTTGAACATAGAACCGTATTTCGGCACGATAGGGAATGAGATAACAACGTCTGTACCATTCGCTGACCAAACTGATTCTTCTACCATGTATGGGTTTGAACGAATAATCGCCTGAGTAATTTCTGACTCTTTATTCATCTGAATGTTACGAATGTACATCGGTGAATGCTCTGCGTGGATACCTGATGCAGTTTGTAGTAAGACTGACGCATTGCCCGAAGGTTTAACGCAGGTCGTACGAGCAGCAGGGTTGATTCCAATAATTGCAGCGATTTCCTTGTTGATCTTTTTAACGATCGTTGCACCTTTTTTAAGTACACGAGCGTCAAACAAAACGTCAGGATTATTCATCCAACCAGTAATAGATACGCCAAGAAGTGCTTCACGATCAAAGATCTTTTTAGATACTGGACTCAAGAATTTAAAGTCAGTGTATCCTGCCTGTAGTGTACCAAGGATAGCACCTGCTCTACATGCCTTATAGAAGTCTTCTTCGGTGACACATTTACCACCGTTGATTTCTGTTAGGTTACAACCTTGCCAACCAGACTCGCCTTCGTACTGAGGATACATACCGATCTCAACACAAGGGTTTGTAGTATGTTCTTTTGAAGTTGTAAAGTAAAATCCTGGTTCCCCAAACGACTTAACAGATTCCATAATGTTAGAAAACATTTCAGGAGTTGCTTCGTCACGCACAATAACTGCTGAGTTGTTTGAACGACCACGCTGTGGATTATCAACAAACCAATTACCAGTTTTTGCAGTCATCATCTCATTATCTTCAGGAGAAAATAAACAGATCGTTGCTGAACGACGAACGCCACCTGATAGTACCGCATCAGCAGCATGCATACAAATATCATAAACCATAAGAGGCGTTACTGTAGCAGGTTTCTTTGAATCAATCACCGTACCTTGTAGCAAGTGTTCAATCTTATCCAAAGATTTACGCAGACCCTCTGGTCCTGGTGCTTTAAATCCACCTGAAATCTTTGCACCCTTCGGACGAATATTTGATAGATCAAAGAATACTCTACGACCTTCATAATCCGGATGCTTACTATCACCTACGAAATAAGATGACATCAATACGTCAAGTGCTGATGCCCAACCTTCGATAGAATCTTCAACGATGTAACCTTTTGCTTGCTTGGTTCTCTGTTGAATCTTCGGTAATTTAGCAACATGGTGAGTTTGTACTGAGAAACCAGCACCTGCTCCACATAATAAAATATAGAAAAACTCTCCAAAGAAAGCAGGTCTATCTGCATAAGAAGATGTACAGTTGTACATACGCATCTGATGCTTTTTTAATTGTTCACCGCCAAACTGTAATGCACGTTGTGCACCAAGGACACGTTGCTCTTTGTATGCTGTACGTGCTTCTTCTATGAACGGATTTAATATTTCTTGATGCTCTGAATAATTTTCTTCATGCATCGATAAGACACGGTCTACTGCTTCGTCCCAAGTTTCGTATGATCCCTCTTCATCCTTGAATCTGGAATAACTATCATAGAATTTGGTTTGAGACAAAAAGTCCCTTGTGTCTGCAAAACGATTTTGCATACCCATTGTATCCTTTATAATTGAAAATTTTAGTGTTAGTGATATTATATAGTATTTTAGGGATTTAGTAAACCCCTAAAACGCACTATATTTGAACTAAATTTTGCTTTTAACAAAATATTTTTTTATCATTTCTATTTGATCATCATATTCAGCAACTGCTTTGAGTTCAATTTCAATTGCTTCGACGATATCACTATGCTCGCCGATCCCCGCAGGGTTGTTTAGATATACTTCAATATTTGCCAAATGTTTATTCACATGCCCTTGCGCATGAGAAATCACTGCCTTCAATAATGTTTCTCTCACTTTCTTCTCGCTTTCTCAAGTGCTCTGGAACCGAACCAGAATGATATAATTGCCGCGAAGATCGCTTTCGTATCTTCGTCCCATAATAACTGAATCGCTTCAGCGAAGTCTATACCTTTATCTAGTGCTGACATTAACAGCGTGATTTCGATAGTAACAAACAAACCAAAGAAACCATATGTGATAACTGGTCTTACAGACTTTTGTAACCCAGAGATAAACCCTGTTCCTTTGTTAATACTTATATCGTGTTGAATCAGACGATCGTGCTCTTTATCTGCACCCATCTGATCATACATTTTCATTTCATGGTCATACCCACTTGC
>ENA-ORDA01001987-ORDA01001987.1-marine-metagenome-genome-assembly--contig:-NODE-1987-length-16196-cov-4.949811_pt1 | contig 16196 bp, 13 predicted proteins | sample MGYA00237778_ERZ508506 | MGnify/ENA primary metagenome ERZ508506 (study PRJEB26177, sample SAMN06267891) | marine metagenome | isolation source: Monterey Bay, California, USA | place: Pacific...
ATAATTGTCCAAGAAAACAGACTGTGTTCAGCCATGGCCTCTTCCATCACTCTTACATCTGTGTGAACGTGGTGTTCCATAACGTGCAGGTCTCTAGTTTCAGTAACTGCTTTCCAAAAGAAGTATGTGAAGAAACAGCCAACTGCTCCGAGTATCACTCCTCCTAATGCATCCCCTAGGCTGGCACCTACTGGGAATCCTGGTGAACTTACGTGCAAGACTACTTGAGAAATGAAAACCGAGCCCCAGATAATCATCACGTTGATGATATGTCCTCGCATGATAGGGAAGTTAACAGAAAGTTGAACGAAGAACCAGATCCACAGAATCGACGACACAATTAGTTGGAAGAATGCGAATCCACCTATGGCACTAAATCCATCTATTCCTGATAATTTAGGGTCTCCTCCACTGAATATTTCTGTGGATACTGAACCTAATAAGAATGCCAAAACTCCAGTTAGCATGGTTAGGAAGTGAGGTTGCCCCCATTCGGCTTTTAGTAAGCGGAATTGAAATTTCCATTCATGCCTAATCTGGTCAATTGGTCGGAGAGAAGGGTGAAGGTCTCCAAATTTCTTATCGAGAACGATGTCACCCAAGCGAAATGGCATCTCATCATGCTCAGAGAATGGAAGGTTAACCTCAATCTCGACACCCTCCGCCATGTTAATCGGTGAGCATTCTCCCTTTGAGTCATTTCGGTCATTTGCACCTCCGTAGGAGGTGGATGAATTCAAGCGAGGGCTTGATAAAAGTAGAATATTCCACTCGCAACAATACCTACCATTATTCCATTTCTAATTGTATTTGATTTCCACTTGACTAACCACTTTTTGCCTACACGTACGCCGATTAGGGCAGACAATACCAATAGGCCAGTTAGTTCAGTGTGCTCTATTATTTCCTCTGGGCGAAAGTATAGGTAAATTGGAATCCTTGTAAGGTCAACGCAAAGTGCCAAAACACTTGCAGTTGCTGCAAATGACATTTTGTTAGTTAATCTTCGAGATAAGAACATCGCTCTAAGTGCTCCTTGGTGTCCGGATAGCCCTCCCATGAAGCCCGAACCAAATCCTCCAATCCTGTCATTTGCTTCTGGGATTTTATATCCAGACCAGTTTTCACTCAGTGTTAATATTGGCAAAATTATTAGGAATATTCCAATCACTAGCAATAGAGGTTTTTGTGGAACTTGAGTTTGCAGTATAGCACCTAATATTGCTCCAACTACTAGCCATATCCCATAATGCTTGATTGCCTCAAACTCAACATGTTCTTTCAGACTGAAATATTTGGCGCAATTATGAGCACCATGTACGATCGCTACAACTGCAACAGCCTCGTGAGGGTCAAGGACAAGAAGTACAACAGGTGTCAGCATTGTCGATAGTCCAAAACCAGCAGGGACCGTCAATGCTGCAGCAAGGAATGCGGTGAAAACGATTAGAATAATTGTAGCTTCCACATCCACTCTCAATGAATACTAGCCAATGAACTTTTCATCATTCTAATTTGATTCGTGAGTTATCTACCCACTCATCCCAACTTGAATCAAATCCAACGTAGTGAATTAGATAGGAATCTCCAGACATCTCTCTGATAATTGCATCCCACCAACTTCCTTTCCACTCAACTTTGATCTGCATACCTTCTGAATATGGATTGTTGAATGGATGGTCATCTGGTCTTTCAGTCCACCCAGTCGGGCCAACTACATACGTTGTGTTCCTTGTTTCAACTCTAGAAGTTGCTCTTTCATCGTATGTGATAGATTGAATTGCTGAGGATTTGATGTTACCTTCGCCTAACTTTGGATGAGCATATGCATAGCCTCTTAGTATTCCATCGGAAATTATAGCATCACGAATAACGACTTCAGGTTTTAGTTGCACTAACTCAGAATCTTCAGAACCAATCATCAATTTAGCAAGAGATCGATAGTCAATCTCTGAATCCAATCCAATTCCCATTTCGCTAAATTCTTGCATCACATCATCTATTGATATTGGATTATCACCCATTTCAGTAAGGATTCTGAAATATTCTCTTGCAGATATTTTGCCGCTATTATCTGTATCAAAAGTCTGGAATGATTCGATAAGTTCTCTTTCCTCCTCAGAATCGTTTTCGATATAATCTTGAACTTCTTTGGATTCTTCAATCAGAGGTTCAATTCTTCCCCATTCGACATTATACTCTACATCTCCATCATCAAAATGGATGTTAAATGTAAAATCTGCATTCTCACTGGCGATTTTTCCAGGGAAATAGTGGCCATGGTTTTTCCAATTAACGAACACTCTATCCCCTGATTTGAAGGGTATGCTGGCCGGGCGAATGGATCCGGGTGATGTCCCAATTATAACGGCTAATTTAGTTTCAATCATTGTGTCTTTTGGAACCTCAACTTTGTAGGTTCCATCATCATTAATCGCTACAACTCTGCATCGATTTAGCCATCGAGAATTTGTTGGACTGTGGTACTCAACATGGTCTCCAACGTGGAAGGATTGAGGTAGTTCAATTTCGGGAGTAGGTGGGGCTTGGTAAGGAACATTCTCTCCAAGCAACCCCAACTGTTGTAGTGCTGTGATAACCGCTGTAGTAACTGCAGCGGGGTCGTTATTGATTACCGTATTACTTACTACATCTCCGCCTATAACTGAATCTTGCATGTTGATGTTGTTGCCTTCTGATGGTGGTGTTGGTACCCATTCATCCCCTGTCCACATAAATTTACCATCGGGGCTCATTACGGGTTCGGACATAGTTTGCGCTTGTAGTCTAAAACTATCAATTAATCGCAAGTCATTCTTCGTCGGCATCTTGAGTTATGCCTTCATCAGTGCACTTATTGACTGCCACCACTTCGCTTAACCATGAAGCCAATACATGCCTTAGTTGCGTGCTTACTCATTTCGACATCTTTAGCTGGATGTTTTGGAGCTGATGACGAAATAATTTCAGACTGCACAGACTCTGATGCTGTCAATTATAATCCAGATGCCGATGAAGATGATGGATCATGTGTTATGCCTGCAGCACAGACTGAATTGGAAAGTGCAGCACTTACTCAGATCACAGATATTGATGATAGAAGATCTGGCGGTGAAACATATGGGGTGAAAATGGTAATGGAAACCGATTCCACGATTGAAGGTGACTCAATTAGCACAGAAGTAACCATTATCGAAATGTATGATTCCGAGGACCAATCTATAAGTTATACATACAAATACAAATTAAACGGCATGGAATATGGTGATTACCAGGTGAGACAGAAAGGAGATGTAATTAACGTGTACTCTGAAGATGAGTGGTATTTAGTTAATGATGAAATTGGAGATTCCAACAATTTACTAAATGCTGCAATCAAGAAAGGAAACGGTGACGACATCTCTATGGATCCCTACTTTACTTGTGATGAAGAGGAATATGATATCCCAATCGATTGGGTCAACGATGGATTAGTACATTGTCAAGATGGTACTGATGAGGGGGTAACTCAAGAAGAGATTGATGCAATACTTGCAGATGGTAGGCAAAAAACACTATTCCCAGATGATTTAGAATTCGCAGAATTAGAATGGACAATGACCGTTGAAGATGGTTACCAAACTATTTCTGCGTCGAATGAAGAAGGAATAATTTACATCAACTTCGATGAAAATCTACAGATGGTTAATTTCATTGCAGAGGCAGTAGATTCGGAAGGCCTCGGCGCTGAGTTTGAGAATACGGTGTCATCAATTTCGATATTGGACGATGATGAAATCAATGTTGAAGTGTCTGATGATTATCCAGCAGCAGCATCTCCATTATTGGTAGAAACAAACTATCAGGCGTCAAAATATATTTGGAATTGTGAACTATCCTACAATATCCCTGCAAATCAGGTTGTTAGCGAGGATGAAATTAATTCCTCAATAGAAAGTACTCCAATAGTCGTTCTTCCAGAATGGTGCGGCGACAAATATCCAAGTAGTGATATGATCCACACATTTGCAGATGATGTTGAAGATGATTATTTTTGGAATAATGGTTTTAGCACGACAAAAAGGATTGGGTCTTACGCACCTTCTGGAACTCCGATTTTCCATACCTTACGAATAGAAGATGATGCTCTCATTACCGCATCTCTTAATGTCTCAGAACATATCTCCATGTTTTATTGTGATGAAGGAACTACCACGATATCTTTTGCTGCAATTAATGATGGAGTAGCCGATTGTACGTCCGGAATTGATGAAGATACACAAGTCGCTAATGACTATTTGCAATGCACAAATCTTGGTTACACGACAATAGCGGTATACGTAGAATCAACTGATTCATGTGAAACCACTACGAATCTATCACAAGTTATGATGGATGACGAATATCTGTATTTTGTTCTTTCAGAAACCCTAGAAATGTGGGATGGTTGGGATAAAGAATCAGGAACAGAATTCTGGTTCAAGCGTTCACAAGCTTATGGTGAAGATGAGAGTCAATCAATTGTTGCAGAGGCTAGCAATTGCAATTATTGCACCTATAATGGGATGAGTCCTTATTCCTTCATAATCGAAGATGAAATGAATTTCCAAAACCATCTTGATGAATTCAGACTAGATCTTGGTTTTGTAGAATATGATGACGATGGTGAAGAAGAATTTATTTTGCATGTATCATTTGATTTATCTCAAATGCAATCTGGCGAAACTACAGACGCAATGGGCAATAATTGGGTATTCGATTATTATGATATGAATGGTAATAATTACCTTGATTCTGGAGACACCATCGTTGTATACACTGATTATGAAGATGGCGATGAAAGACCAACTGTGAAACTATACCATGACTGGGGAGGGGGCTATACTGATGAAAGTCCTGCCCTATTGCCTGGATTGACAATGTTCAGCACTCTATCTCTGCTGGTAGTAGTAGCACTTTGCCGCCGTGTTGAGTGAAAGGTTTTGGGTCATTCCATCTCCATTGCAACCATGGGTATTTAACAATTCAAAAATTTTCATAAATGATATTTGTAGATTAAAAAAGTGTCACAATAAACTGACATTCATAAAGTAGTAATGTGCGGGTTTGGTAGAGGGGAAACTATGGTAGATTTAGGGCGCCCTAATATCGACTTAACTCGATTCCTCAATGGCCCTGCCGTACATGAAATAAATGGCCAGCAGGTAGACGCCCAGAAGCTAATGAATAACATCTGCATGGCGACAATGAAAATAGATACTGATAATGTTGAACATGTTAAGCATCTAACTACTGAGGGGCTAGGTAAACAACAACGATTAGAATTTATTAGGAATTTATCCGAAACCTCGCAAACTGAAATCTTCGAGTTCTCAACATGCAATCGAGTTCTTTATGTTGGATTTGGAATCGATTCAGATAAGTTGCAAAGCACCATTACACATTGTACTTCACTGGACTCCATTCCCTTTGAAACCTACAATGGCCTTGATGTCTGGAGGCATCTAGTCAAAGTCTGTAGCGGTCTTGATTCTTTTATGATAGGTGAGTTACAAGTTATGGCTCAGTTTCGAAGTTCTGTAGCGTGGCATAGGAAACACGATTTGGTTAGTGACATCAATAGTTCATTCTTTGATCACGTTATCTCTGCAAACCGTATGATTCGGAAGGAATTAGGATTTAATCAAACTACTGAATCCATGATAAGTCTAGCAAGGGTCGCTCTTGAACAACAATTATCTGCGAAGAATCATTCTAATTCAGTGGTTCTTGGTTTCGGAGGAATGGGTAAAAAAGCCACAGAAGTTTTATTTTCTTTAGGGGAAAAAGAAATCACAGTGATCACTCGAAATCCCGAAAAGTATAGCAATTCAGAAGAAAACTTGTCTGGGAAGATAAAATTTATTTCATTCAAGGAGTGGGAAGAATACAAATTCGAGGCAAGCCTAGTAATCTCTACAATAAGAAACATAAGGCCTACATTTGATGTTGATAATCTACTGCCAACCAAATGTGAATCCACAATCATGGACTTTTCATGGCCCCCTTCCATCGATGAAGAAGCACTGCATGCGAATCAAATATTATTTGGTATGAGGTACTGGATTAGAGCAGCTCATAGTCTTGAAAAAGAGTGGGATTATGGGATTACTGTTTCCAAAAGCGAGGTTTTAATCGAACAGATAGAGAAGAAGTATCTTTCAGCATTAACCGACCGTAGTAATGCCAAGTTTCGTTCAATGATGTACACAACATTAGAGGATTTATCCAAAGAATGGATTAATTCAAAAGATTTGAAAGATACCCCTGAATCACAACTAGGTCCTTTCTCTAGAGAGATTGCAACTTGGATTTGTAATCAGCAAGGACCATTTGCTATTGACGATTTAGATAACATGGTTCAATCAACAGCCCGTGAGATAAATCCAACTCTCCTTGAGCGAGTGTCTAATGATGTTACTGAGAGGATTATCCAAATTAACCAGCGGGCGAATCTCTCGGGGGCTAAACTTTGACTACAATCAAAATTGGCACGAGAACTTCTACATTAGCAATGTGGCAAGCCAAAAAGGTTAGTCAAATGCTTAATGACAATGGTATCTCTACCGAAATAATAGGCATCTCATCTAAAGGTGACCAATCATTAAGTGGCGATTTAGCAAGTTCCGTAGGCCAATTTATTCACGCCATTGATGCTAAACTAGTTGATGGAACAGTCGATATTTCAGTACATTCAAGCAAAGATGTCCCTGTTGATTTCAGTGACTCAATAAATGGTCTTGCCCTTCTAGAAAGAGGTAGTACGAATGACCTCTTGATTTTTCCAAAACGTGAAGATTTGCCATCACTTTCAGAAGTCTTGAAATCATCAGATTCAACAGATATTGAGACTGCTCTATCATTCATACCCCATACGGGAATGGTTGGAACAGTATCTGGTAGAAGGCAATCCTTCTTGCTTAGCAGTAGACCTGATGTCATACCTATTGCAGTGAGAGGTCAAATTGAAACTAGACTAAAACGTCTATTCCAGAAAAGAGTAGATGCGATAATTCTCGCAGAAGTCGGGCTTCAAAGGTTGAATAGTATAGACGCTTTAGATTCTTGGATGTTGGAATTTAGTGCAATTAGACTCGACGATTTCCAGTGGCCTACAGCGCCAGGGCAAGGTGCAATTTCAGTCCACTATTTATCTTCAAACTCTTCTAATTTAATCCCCTCAATTAGAGATGCTCTGAATCATAAAAAAACCGAAGATGATGTGGTTAATGAGAGGAAACTGCTGAGGGAAATTGGTGGAGGTTGTCTATATCCTGCCGGAATTAAAGTCGATGGAAGTGATGTGGCATTACAGATTTCTCCGCATAATTGGCGTGAAACCTTTTGCCAAGGAAGAGATTTTCCAACCAACAAATATCATGGAAATTTATCATCCGTTAACTTAGAACTCCCAGAAACCCAACCTGGCCCCAGTTTTACGATTAGAAAAGGTCCAAAATTAATTTCAACACTCAACTCAGATAGATTAGCAAACATTCTTCAAAATGATGGAATCAATGTACTAAATAAGCCGGTTATCAGTTTAGTTCCTAAGTCAGAGAACTGGCCCAAACTCTTCATCGACGATACAGTCCCACGCTCACAATGGCCCTATCTTGTATTAACTTCACCATTTGCTGCAAAATGTGCAATCAAAGTTGCACAAGAAAATGGAGACATAAACCGAATCCAATGGTTGGCAATCGGCGAAGGAACAGCTAGAGCATGTTTCAAGCGAGGTGTGACCGTATCGATTTGTGCCAAGGCTAGGAATTCAAAAGAACTAGCAGATTACATTGAAAATAATATTGAAAACACGACTAAGTTGATGTTACCTCGCTCAGATGTGGCTCCAGAATATTTGCTCAAACGGTTAACAGAATCAGGATTCGAAGTAGAATGTTGGGTTGGCTATGAAAATAAATCTAAGATTCTTGAATCATTCGTTGTTAATCCAGATGATGTCCTTTTACTGTCATCTCCCTCATCAGCCAGATCATGGTTCGAGAATTCTTTACCCATACCTAAAAATATATTGTGCATGGGCAAATCTTCACTAGAGGAGATTGAATCGATGGATTATTTTGGCGATTCGGAAGTTGAAATCCTAAAAGGTCCAACAGCCGAATTCCTTTCAAAATGGTGGAAAGCGAGTAGGGGGGAACAGAATGAAGATTAGACCACGAATAAATCGATGGACCAAAGCTAGGAGAAACCTTGTCCTTGAATCATCTATCAAAAGTTCATTAGTTCAGCCCCATTTTGTTGTTGATGGGCAAGGTGTAAACGATGAAATTACTTCGATGCCGGGTATATTTCAGCAGTCAGTAGATGTTTTGATAGAGACTATTTCCAAAGATGTGCAATCTGGAATTAACAATCACATGCTATTTCCTGTAATCGATTCATCACTCAAAGACCCATATGCCTCGGCTGCTCATGTTGATGACATGCCGTTACAAAATGCGGTCAGATTGTTGAGAGAGAAGTTCGGCGACAGTATCGTAATAATGACCGATGTCTGTCTTTGTACCGCAACTGACCACGGCCATTGCGGAGTTATTCACAATGAGGTGATAGATAATGATAGAACAATTCCTGTATTGTCTAAAATTGCCTTATCTCACGCTAAGGCCGGCGCTGATTATGTATCAGCATCGGATATGATGGATGGCAGAGTAAAATCGATTCGGGAAGAATTGGAGGCCAATGGATACTCAAATACTGGCATTCTATCATATTCTGTCAAGTATTCTTCATCCTTCTATGGCCCATTTAGAGATGCAGCCTCCAGTTCACCATCATTTGGTGATAGATCAAGCCATCAAATGGATATCAAATCAGGATATTCTGAAGCCATTCTTGAAGCGACTACAGATGTTCTAGAAGGAGCTGACATAATCATGATAAAACCAGCATTCACCTACCTAGATGTAGTCAGAGAAGTATCTAAAGAAATTACCAGACCAGTCGCTGTCTACAATGTAAGTGGAGAGTATTCGATGGTAATGGCAGCCACTACTGACGTACAATCCCGCAGAAAAATGGTCAGCGAGATATTCCATTCATTCAAACGAGCAGGTGCAGATGTGATAGTGAGTTATCACACCCGCGAAGCATTAGAAAATAATTGGATTTAAGGAGTTGATATAATGGATAGAAGTAATTCTGATCGACTTCATCTCGAAGCCGAAAACCATCTCGTAGGTGGTGTTAATTCACCAGTTCGCGCATTCAAATCAGTACATGGTAGCCCGGTTTATTTCCAAAAAGCATCCGGTGCCATAGTTACAGATGTTGATGGGAATGAGTTGGTAGATTTCATACAATCTTGGGGCCCACTAATTCACGGCCATGCTAATTCTCAAATCATTGATGCTGTAGCTTTGAAGATGCAAGATGGAACTTCATTCGGAGCACCGCACATGGGTGAACTAGAACTGGCCAAGAAAGTGAAACTACGTTTTCCTTTCATGGACAAGGTACGATTCGTAAGTTCAGGCACTGAAGCGGTAATGAGCACTGTTAGGTTAGCAAGGGGATATACTGGAAGAGACTTGATCATTAAATTCGAAGGATGTTATCACGGCCATGTAGATTCCTTGATGGTTAGTTCCGGAAGTGGATTAGCAACTTTTGGAATAGCAAGCAGCCCTGGAATTCCAAAAGATACTGTTGCAACTACTTTGGTGGCCCCTCTTGATGATGAAGAAATCCTTGAATACCTATTTTCCCAACATGGTAGTGAGATTGCCGCAGCGGTAATAGAGCCACTACCTGCTAACAATGGGTTACTGATTCAACGCAAGGAGTTTTTGTCAAAATTAAGAGAATTATGCACTGCTAATGGTGCATTATTGATATTTGATGAAGTAATAAGTGGTTTCCGATTTGAGGAAGGCGGCTATGGCGGCTATATCGGAATAGAGCCAGATATCACTGCGTTAGGCAAAGTTATCGGCGGGGGACTGCCAGTCGGCGCTTATGGTGCAAAAAGCGAAATTATGGACAAACTATCCCCCATCGGACCAGTTTATCAAGCAGGCACATTATCAGGAAACCCATTAGCAATGGCAGCAGGAATTGAAACTCTAGACATGCTGTCAGTAGAATCTTATCAATTACTAGAGTCACTAGGTTCAACTCTTGAAAATGCTGCTAATGAAGTACTTGCGAAGCATAATTTCCCTATGCGAATTGTCAGATTAGGCAGTTTATTTTGGTTCTCTGCTGGAGATGGAATACCCCCTAACAGGGCTGACCAAATTCCTAGTGATGCAGGTGTAATGTTCGCCAAAATCCATCATGGTTTACTCGAAAGAGGTTACATGTTAGCACCATCTGCTTACGAAATAGGTTTTATCTCTACGGCACATCAAGAGCACCATGTCCTAGGCATGGTTTCTGCCCTAGATGACGTGCTGGAGAATTTGGAGTGAGAAAAATGAATGGTAAAGAGAGAATAGTTTCAGCGCTTAATCTCAAGCCTGTTGATAGAACTCCAGTCTGGTTTATGAGACAAGCAGGAAGACACCTTCCCGAATACCGCAAAATTGCTGCTGAGAACTCATTCTGGGAGCGCTGCATGGATGCAGATCTATGCTCTGAAATCACTCTTCAACCGATTGAGCGTTACAAGACAATTGATGCTGCAATTATCTTTAGTGACATTCTAACTCCATTACCTAGTTTAGGATATAATGTAGAGTATGGCGGCGGAATTAGAATCGATAAATTCGAACTTGAAGATATCGATGACTGGATTAACTTCTCAGCAAGGAAGCATGCACCTTGGGCTGCAGATGGCCTCAAATCTCTTGGTGAAAAGTCAGATAATTCGATTGCCCACTTAGGATTTGTAGGTTCTCCTTGGACCATTGCAATGTATCTTCTATCGGGAGGTACAGGAGACAAAGATTTCCACAATGCTAGGTCTAAGGTATTCTCTAATCCAGATATGGCACACAAATTATTTTCAAAGATGGGCTACATTGTTGGAGATTTATTAGCAGACCAGGTAAATTATGGCGGTGCTGATGCGGTTCAAATTTTCGACACATGGGCCGGTTTGCTTAACACAGAAAATTATCGTAAATTCGCTATGCCAGCCACCGCTAAAGCCATTGAAGTATTCCGAGAGAAGTGTGATAGAAAAGTGCCTTTGATTCATTATGCTAAAGGCTCAGGACATCTACATTCTTCGATTAGAGAACTAGATTTGGAAGCAATATCTCTAGATTGGCGAGATGACTTAGCATTGAATCGTAAACAATTCGGCGACAAGTTAGCATTCCAAGGTAATCTTGACCCTTCACTATTGCATGGTTCTCCAGAAATGGCAAGTCTTGCAACTCGCAAAGTTCTAGACGCAGCAGGAGACTCTCCTGGTCACATATTCAATCTTGGACATGGATTCGCACCTTCTGCTAGAATCGATTGTGTCGAATCGGTATTACGCACTATTACTGGTGAATAATATGCGTGATAGAATGGCTGAAATGGTCTACAGAGTGCAAGACATAATCTGTCAGAAGTTAGCCGAATTCGATGATGTAGAGTATCGAGAAGATGTTTGGGATAGAGAGGAAGGCGGCGGTGGAAGAAGTCGAGTTTTTACTGATGGCAAAGTGTTTGAAAAAGCTGGTGTAAATGTCAGTGTTGTATATGGCACACTCAGCCCTCAAGCTGCAAAAAGCATGGGCGGAGGTCATGACTTAGGTGATGAAGACTTAGATTTCTATGCAACCGGGCTAAGTCTCGTTCTACATCCAAAAAACCCGATGGCTCCAACTGTTCACGCAAATTATCGTTATTTCGAGAGAGGAGATGGAACCAAGCCAGGAAGCTGGTGGTTTGGAGGCGGCGCTGATTTGACTCCAAGTTACTTATTTGAAGAGGACGCAATACATTTCCATCAAGTGCACAAAGATGTGTGTGAACGTCATGAAGTGGCCGACTTCCCTAAATTCAAGCAGTGGTGTGATGATTACTTTTACATCAAACATCGCGGTGAAAACAGAGGGCTTGGAGGAATATTTTTTGACAATATAAATCAAGCAAGTCAGGAAGAATGCTTCGAATTTGTAGAGGATTGCGCTCTATCTTTCTTGAGTTCCTATATTCCAATATTAGAGAGAACAATGGATTTGGATTATACTCCCGTGCAAAAGGATTGGCAACAAATTCGCAGAGGGCGATATGTCGAATTCAATTTGGTCTATGATCGAGGTACAACATTTGGGTTAACAACCAATGGTCGAATAGAGAGTATCTTGATGTCACTACCTCTGACCTCACGTTGGGAATACTGCCATACTCCACAAGAAGGAAGTTTAGAATCTGAGTTATTACAGGTTCTTCAAAACCCAAAGGATTGGGTATGATATCGAGCGATTAATATGACTGAATTGCAGGATTGGATTCAACATGGAGCGGAAATGCGCCGTCCATTATTAGCCAATCCTGAATTAAAAGAACAAGAAAAAATAGTCATCATTGGAGGAGGACTTTCAGGACTTTGTACTGCATTTAGATTGGGTCAAAAATATCCTGACAAGAAATTGATTTTAGTTGAAAAGTCAGAGAGATTAGGTGGAGTAATTCAATCATGGAAAAGGGATGAATGGATTTGTGATTTAGCGGTGAATGCTTCACGACCACACCCTGCAATGTGGAGGCTAATTGATGATTTAGGATTGGCTGATTTATGGAAACCCTCAACTGATAAAGTCAATTCAAGATGGGTCTGGCTCAACAATTCCAAACATAAAATCTCACCATTATCATTATTCAAAATCGGACCATTGAAACTAAGAAAGGCCATTAAAAGTTCACGTATTGGCAAGATTTCAGTTTCACAATTAATTCCTCATAGCAAGATTTCTGATGCACTGACTCTTGGAATTGTAAATGATACTTCAGATAATGTTGATGCTGATTTCTTATTTCCATCTCTGACAAAATTTGGGCCATCTCAACCTATTAGCAATAGAAAGTTGGCGAAAATAATTGCTCCAACTTACCCTATATTCCAGCCTAAAAGCCGTTCAATTGCTTCCCTGAAAGGTGGAATGGAAGTATTGATTGGTGCGCTCAAAGAGCGTATAGAATCGATGACTAATGTCGAGGTTTTACTCGGGCATGACATCGCAAGCCCTCAATTTGCAAGTGAGAAGTTTGGCACTCCTCTCGCCTCAATAATATGGACAGCCCCCGGTTTAATTGATAATTATGAGCAGACCTCTCTCTCAATTTTTGCTGTTGGATTTGAACAAGGTCATGTCAAACACATACCACTTGGCTACGGCCTTTTAATTCCGGACAAATCAATTCCAGTCAGCGGTATTTTGCATGAAAGTGACATACACCATTCTCAAAGAGCTCCCGATGGACACAGACTGTTTCGACTTATGGTTCCTCATGACCGTTGGGATCAAGACAATTTGACAGTGAGAAAATCCTTATCGGAGTTTTTTGGAAAGAATGAACCTGTATTGTTTGAGAATATTGGGACTCGGATTATACCAAGTTTCAAGCCAGGTCATATGGATAGAATCTCTAAATTAAGTTATGAATTCACCTATCTAGGTTGGTCTGTAAGTGGGGTTGCTATTACTCACGTAGTGGATGAGACTGAGAGATTATTGGAATTACTAGAAAGTTGAAATTTATCTTCAATAAGTGTTCTCAAGCCATTAATCCATTCTTGTTCGTCGTTTAGACACTTGATTACGGTTAATTCTTTTCCACCTAGTTCGATGAAATGTTCTCGAATTCCAATATCCAATTCCTCTAGAGTTTCTAGGCCATCCACTAAAAATGCTGGAGCAACTATGGCCAATTTGGTAACACCATTACCAACAAGATTAGCCACTTTGTTCATCGTTGATGGCTCCAGCCATTTGACGGGGCCTAAGCGGCTTTGGAAACTCAGCGACCATTGTTCAGGTTTGAGATTCAAATTATCAACAACAGACAATGTAGTTTTCATGCATTGGTGTGCGTAGCACAATTGATTCGCATCACATGATATTGAACAGCAGTCATCAACTTTCTGACAATGTGATTTTGATTTGTCAATTCTTTTTACGTGCGATACAGGAAGACCGTGATAAGAAAATAGTAGGTGTGTATCTTCATCAATGTGGGGTTGAATTGAATTTGCTAAGGGCAAAACGTATTCATCATCTGTTTCAAAATGCCGTATCTCTAGAATCTCAGGAGACCATTTTAATTTTTTGAGTTGCTTGTATGCTTCTTTCAGCGAAGACTCTGTAGTGGCTTGGGCAAAATGGGGGAACATAGGCAGTAGTAGCAATTCATCAACACCCTGTTGCTTTAATCGTTCAAGCCCATCATGAATACTAGGATTCCCATACCTCATAGCAAATTCAACTTTAGTGTCTCCAATTAATTGGTTAAGCGATTTAGCGACCCTATCTGAGTAAACTCGTAGCGGAGAGCCTTCATCCATCCAAATTTTTTGATACAATGGTGCGATTTTCTTTGGGCGCGTGTTTAGGATAATCCCTCTAACAAGTAGGTGTCTTAGAGGCGCAGGTATATCGATTACGTCAGGATCAAGAAGAAATTCTTTGAGGTAGACTTTGACCGATTTAACCGTTGGTTGGTCTGGAGTTCCAACATTCATCAGAAGAACCCCTTTGGTGGCCATGATATTAGCCGCGAACACCTCTTAATAATGATTTGTCAATCATCACTAACTGCGCAATTAGGACTAGAATCAGTGTTTTAAAATTGTGGAGTTTGTGATAACATGCGAGTAGTCGGTTTGGTACCTTTCCTAATTGCTACTCTTTTGTTATAGGTTTAGATTCTAATCAACTGATTGGCAGAACTCTCTGCTCCATTCTGTTAACAATTGGACGATTTAGGAATTAATTCTCGTCCTTACCAACAGTTCTCGGTTCTTCAGGATGAATTGAATATAGCAACAAAAGAAAAGCTGCAGAAACGGGCATCATGCCAGCGAATATGAACTTTATATTAAATTCCATAATACCAGATACCATGCCATAAACTTCCAACAATATGGTCAAAATGAAACCTGCTGCAAAGAAACGCCCGAAGATGTGTAGGTTTTCCTTAACATAAACCGATACTAGCCATTGTGACAAACCAATAAATATTGCAAATACTCCAACATACAAACTCACAAAGATACCATACTTGGTAAGAAGGGGACCTACATTTATAGCGGTTTTTGGGGATAAAATAAATGCTGATCCGAGCATTATTGGAAGAAAACCTGTTAATTTCATTATTCCAGATAAGCCTATTGAAGGACCTTCGTCATTTTCTTCCATATTCATAGCATCAATAATATTGTTATTAAATTATCTCAGGAAATATATTCTGAAGCACTAATTAGAACAGATTATCTCATTCATGAAATTATCTATCTCAAAGTTAGTGAAAAAAGTGAGCGCCGAGAGGGGGATTTGAAGTACCTGAGTAAACGCTTACTGCGAACCATCGTAGGTGCGAGTAAAGTGACAGTTTTGAACAGTTTGTATTTCTTCAAGTTATGACCTAATAATCCCTTGAATTACTAAGATAAAATTGAGTAGAAATCATAATTTATTCGACATCATACAGTTCGACATCATCAGTATCATACCATGGGTCTCTACCAATGTATGAAGTGCCATCAGAATAAGCGGTTGTTTCAACGAAAAAGAATCTCAAATCAGATTCTTCTCCAAGAAATGAATTTTTATTTCCCGTGATGGCAATCAGCGGGTTTCCTGCTCGTTTGAGTAAGGGCACTAGCACTTTAATTTCAGGTGTATTTCCACTTTTGGATATACAAATAATAATATCCTTTTTTTGTACCAAGCCTAGATCCCCGTGAATAGCGTCAGCTGCATGCATAAAGATCGAAGGTGTTCCTGTGGAGTTTAGTGTAGCTACGATTTTGTTGGCAATAATTGCACTTTTACCAATCCCTGTAATTATGACACGCCCATTTGATTTAAGAATTAGTTCTACAGCCTCAGCAAATGAATCGTCGAGAAAATTAACGATATTTTTTATTGCATCCCCTTGTTCAGAAATAGACCGTTTTGCTGCTTCAATAATCACGCTTTTAGATATTAAAGTTTTCATAATTTATTGTGTAGTACAGTAAATATAGTTATCTTAGAATTGGATTGCAA
>ENA-ORDA01001988-ORDA01001988.1-marine-metagenome-genome-assembly--contig:-NODE-1988-length-16193-cov-3.869198_pt1 | contig 16193 bp, 10 predicted proteins | sample MGYA00237778_ERZ508506 | MGnify/ENA primary metagenome ERZ508506 (study PRJEB26177, sample SAMN06267891) | marine metagenome | isolation source: Monterey Bay, California, USA | place: Pacific...
GCCTTCTTTCTTTCTTCGGTCGCGTATTGTTGGAGCCGGATCAAACGAGGACATTGGGTTGTTTCCGCCATCAGACACCACGGGGGGTGGAGTTTGGATCGAACATAGTTATGACCTTGGATCTATCTCGGGTGGAAATTGGTTGATTTGTTTGAACTCGAATCTAGGTCACTTTGCAAAGGAGCAATTAATCATGAGTGACTTAGATCCTATGGGTGAACCCCAAGATCCTTTTGATTTTTGGAATGACTGGGTGGACCGTGAAACTGAGCTGGAAAACGACCATCATCGCTTTTGGGAATATTGTGTAGGGACAGATCCTGCTGATTCTTCAGACGATCATGATGGTGAGCCTCGACCTGAGTTGATTGAAGGCGACGACGGTGAAAAGCATTTTGGGATTCGTTGTCGAATGGCAATGTCTGTAGTTGATGCTCGCCTCCGATTTGAGGGCTCTTCTGATATGATTACGTGGATAGAACTTGGCCCCGAGGCAATTGAAGAGGTTGAGCGTGTGATTGTGGAAGACGGTATTGAGGAGTTTGTGGTGTGTCTTGTAAGTGATATCAATGCTTCGCAAATAAGATATCTACGAGTGGTTGCTGAGCGCTGGTAGTCGTGCTCGTTCTCTGGTAGCACTACTGACGTGGATTCGAGAGAACTTATTATTTTGGTTTTGGTCTTTGTCTTTGGGCAGGGTTTCGCGGGTGAGTTAGACCCTTCCCAGAAGTCGTGGATTCTCAAATACAGTAAACAGGAAAATGCTCCGAAACCTAGCGAGATGTTGTTGAATACCGATAAAGAGCCCGAGCTTGAAGAGGGGTTCGTTTCTCTGCTGAATGGTAAGGATCTCTCCAACTGGGAGCGCAAAGGAGGGATGTCGACCTTCGAATACAAAAATGGCATGATCGTAGGAACTTGTGTTCCTGGAGAGCCGAGCACTTATCTGTCTACTAAGAGAACTGATTACAGTGACTTCGTTTTCACATGCGAGATGAGGTGGGAGAATGATCTAAATTCCGGGGTCATGTTCCGCGCGAAAAGCGAAAGGAAAAGGGCTGTTTACGGACCGCAAGTCGAAATGGAAGGAGTTACAAACACTCGGGGTTGGTCGGGCGGGATTTATGGACAGAGTTGTGGCGGATATTGGTATCCTCTTTGGTTGAAGGAGCATTCAGAAGCACGGGGGGCGCTGAATAAAGAGGGCTGGAACCGAGTGACAGTTATGGCCAAGGGGCAGATCGTAAAGACCTGGGTTAATGGTATTCCAATCGCTCATTGGAAGGGGGACGGAACATATGGATCAGGCTATTTTGCCCTTCAAGTGCACAAGGCAAAAAGTGGAATGATAGTTTGGCGAAATCTTAAGGTCAAAGAACTCGATCAAGAGGAGGCGCGGCTACAAGAGCTTGATCTCTACTGGGCTGAAGTTTCAAGAGCGGTAGGTGAGGGCGATTTTAAAGGGTATGCCGCCACTTGCCATCCCGCGGGAGTTTTGGTTTCTGGGAAGAGGGAAAGAAGTTATGCTTTGGCTTCGGCTCTGAAGAGGTGGAAAAAGGAATTTGATGCCACGAAATCGGGTGAAATGAAGGCGAGTGTCGACTTTCGGTTTAGACGACGGTGGGGTGATGATTCCACGGCTCATGAAACAGGGATGTTTCGATACGCCAGTCAAATGAAAGGTGGTGAAAAGACTGTTGCTTACATCGAACTTGAAGCTCTTTTAGTTAAGAAAGATGATGGCTGGAAAGTTTTGATGGAGTTTCAAAAAGATGAAAAAACCAAAGGGGACTGGGATAAGTTGGAGTGAAGTTTTGTTGGTTTTATAATCGTTGCTGACTGGATTACTTTGTCGTTTCTGGGGCAGGGTAGATCATCCGGGTTATTGGTTTTTTAGTGAGGTCTTTATGGTTTAACTTCCTATAAATTGGGGTGGTTGACTCAGCACCAAAAATAAAAAACGGTCACCGGAAATCCGGCGACCGTTGAAAGTTTCAATCTAGTAGACTTAAGCTTCGTCGGCTTCAGCGATTGTCTTGAGAACACGGCTGGCGATGGCATAGGGATCGCCCTGTGAGTTCGGTCGCCGGTCTTCAAGGTAGCCTTTCCAGTCGTTCTTGGCGAATGAGTGTGGGACTCGGACAGAGGCGCCACGGTCTGCAATTCCCCAAGAGAATTTGTCGATAGACTGGGTTTCGTGGAGTCCAGTGAGTCGCTGATCGTTATCGGGTCCGTAGACCGCGATATGCTCCATGCAATTCTTCTCGAAGGAAGCCATGAGCTTATCGAAGTATTCCTTGCCGCCTTCCTCCCGTAATTTTTCTGTGGAGAAGTTACAGTGCATTCCGGAACCATTCCAATCGCCTTGAAGAGGCTTGCAGTGATAATTAATATCGACGCCGTACTCTTCGCCAAGTCGCTCAAGAAGGAATCGGGCAACCCAGATTTGGTCTGCGGCTCTTTTGGAGCCCTTACCGAAGACTTGGAACTCCCACTGTCCCATAGCGACCTCGGCGTTGATGCCCTCGTGGTTAATGCCAGCGTAGAGGCAGAGGTCTAGATGCTCGTCTGCGATAGCACGGCCGATATCACCGACATTTTTGTAACCAACACCGCAGTAGTAGCCGCCTTGTGGTTCAGGGTATCCGCCTTTCGGGAATCCGAGGATGTTGCCGTCCTTTTCGAAAAAGTACTCCTGCTCGAAACCAAACCATGCGTTCTCATCGTCGAGAATTGTGGCCCGGGCGTTGGATGGGTGAGGAGAGCCGTCCGGAAGCATCACTTCGCACATGACGAGCGCTCCGTTTTCGCGAGTTCCGTCAGCGTAAATTGCTACGGGCTTGAGCACGCAGTCGGAATCACCACCTTCTGCTTGCTGGGTTGAAGAACCATCGAAGCCCCACTCAGGAAGTTGTTCGAGGGTTGGAAACTCATCAAATTCTTTGATGCAGCACTTAGTACGGAGATTTGGAACGGGTGTGTAGCCGTCCAGCCAGATGTAATCGAGTCGGTATTTTGCCATTGGTCTGATTTGTTTGTCTGGAAAAAGAATTTCCAAATTTGAATCGCATTGAGGGTCTACGAAAATTGCTTCCCCGACACAATTCCTAATTAATTCAGCAATTGGTGTGCCAACTCTAAATACGGGATATTTCTGCTACGATCAAGGTCGTGTCATCCTTGTCGTCGTTCTCGATGGCTTTGCGGGAAAGATTTTGCATGATCTCAGGGACTGGGTTTTTTTCGGCGACTATTTCACGAATGGTTCTCTCCCAAAGTCCATCCATGATCCCGTCGGAGCAAATCATAATGCGTTGGGTGTCCTTCAGGGGAAGCGAGCCAGTCTTGGGGAATGGTTCATGGCTGCTTCCGCCAAGAACATCACTTAAGACCGATCGGCGAGGATGATTACGGTAGGCATATTCCGTGATATCACCTCTTTGCCACTGATGCCACGCCCTACAGTCATCCTGTGTGAGTTGCCGCACTCCTTCATCGTCGATGAGGTAGAGACGAGAATCACCAATATGCGCCCAAAAGAGTCTGCTATGGCTGATCCAGGCCATGGTAAGGGTGGCACCCATTCCCTCTGTGTTGCCGTTCTGCTTAGCAAGTTCCGTGACGTCGTGGTGGCATTGGCGAAGTAATGCGTCGAGGGAATTTTGAGCGTCTTCGGTTGTTCCGAGTTGATGATAGAGTTCGGCGGCCTCTTTGCGGATGCGGGACATGAGGAGGCGGGAGGCAAATTCACCAGCGTTATGCCCACCCATTCCGTCTGAGACGGCGAGGACGAGATGTGAGGGATCGAGAAGAATTTCTCCTGATTTAGGAAGCGGGTCTGTCGATTTGGGATTTACGGTGAGAGTAATAAACGAGTCGTCATTACTAAGGTGCCCATTTCCCTTAATGCTGGATGCTGCCCAATTGGCTCGGAGGACGTTAGTTTTACAGGCTTTAAGTTCCGAGGGGATAGGAAGGATTTCGGAGAGCTCGAAGTCGATAAGGCAGAATTTTCCGAGATGAGGGGAGTAGGTGACATTGCGTGGTTCGGGGTCATCGTGTCGAATTCCGAATTTATTTTCTAGTTCTTGGAATAAGACCTGTGCCTTTTCAAGCGTGATAAGAGGTGCAGGCGAGCCACAATTAGTGGTTATGAGTGTTAAAGTTTCAGGATCATGTCCAACTAAGCGGGGGACATTAGTTGCTCCCCGATCTTCGAGGGCCTTTAAAACAGCCACTTCATTTGCAAATCTTTTGTCGGAATCTGTGCCGCGGAACTGTTTGTGAACATGCCCGCGAAAGTCAATCCGAACGAGTGATCTAAGGCCGTCTTTTAGTTCCTTCATCCCTTCGCTCCAAGGCTAGCAATCTTGAGGATCGATCCAAGATCATTAGCGTCTTTTAAAATCTTATTGATTCGCGATTTCCACTATTGGTTATTCCCGCTATGGATCGTGACCGATGCGCGAGAAAATTGTAGCAGGACAGCGATGGGTCAGTACAAGTGAGCCTGAGTTAGGCTTGGGGGTTTTGCTGGAATCGCAGGGAAACAGGGTTGTTATTCTATTCACGACAGCAAATGAAAAACGAATGTTCGCTGTCGATTCCGCACCCATTCTTAGGGTGCGTTTTAAGGTGGGGGATGAAATTCTGATTCACACGGGAGAGACGATCATTATTGATCGAGTTGAGGACAAGGATGGACTCCTGATTTATCACCAAGAGAATAAATCATTTTGCGAGGGGGAGTTGGATGATTCTATTAGTTTTTCTAAACCCGATGATCGGCTGCTTGGCGGGCAGGTTGACGATCTCCGGACGTTCAATCTGAGAATTGAATCCCTCTTTCGATCATCCAAGATTCGAAAATCGTCGGTGCGGGGTTTTTTGGGTGGGCGGGTTGATTTGATTCCCCATCAAATTGCGATTGCCCGTGAAGTGTCATCGCGACTTGCGCCACGGGTGCTGTTGGCAGATGAGGTAGGGCTTGGAAAGACGATTGAGGCGTGTTTGATCCTGCATCGACTTCATCTGACGGGGCGAGCCGATAGGGTGCTGATTCTTTTGCCCGAGCCATTAGTGCATCAGTGGTTTGTAGAGCTTCTGCGCCGCTTCAATTTGCTTTTCGCGATTTTTGATGAGGAAAGATGTCAGTCAATTTCGGGAGAGAATCCATTTTTGGAGAATCAGCTCATCCTTTGCTCTCAAGATTTTCTTTTGGATCATCCTGAGCGTATTCCTCAAGTGATTGGTGCGGGATGGGATCTGCTGATCGTGGATGAGGCTCATCATCTGGAATGGAATCCAGAGGAATCAAGTGATGGATATTGTTTGGTACAGAGCCTAGCTCTCGAGACAGCTTCAGTTTTGTTACTAACAGCGACACCACAGCAACTTGGAGCTGAAGGGCACTTTGCGCGCCTGCAGCTGCTGGATCCCCATCGTTACAATGATCTCGATGCATTTTTGGAAGAGTCCGATTATTATGAGTTGGTTGCTGATGCGATTGACTTGATTCAGGAGGGTGGTGAGCCGGATGTGCAGCGGTTTGTGGATCGCTCGCCGCGAATTACAGAAGGGTTGGCCAATTTGGATAAAGAGGGAGCGAGGGAGAGAGTAGTAAGAGATTTACTCGACTCCTTTGGGACGGGTCGAGTGATGTTCCGTAATACTCGCAAACAACTGCGTGGGTTTCCGAAGCGGAAGGCGCATTTGATCGCCTTAGAAGGGGAAGAGGTGTTTGTTGCTAAGGTCAATTGGTTGGTTGGATTTTTGGAAGAGCATCCCGAGGAGAAAATTCTTCTGATTGGTAAGAGTTTGGATTTGGTTGAGGATTTAATGGAGGCTCTTTTGGATCGAGTTAATATGAAAATTGCCCAGTTTCATGAGGAATTAACATTGCTTCAGCGGGATAGAAATGCCGCTTATTTTTCCGAGCAAAACGGTGCTGATTTATTGATTTGTTCTGAGATTGGGAGTGAAGGGCGTAACTTCCAGTTTGCTCACCACTTAGTGCTCTTTGATTTGCCTGAGAATCCAGAATTACTCGAGCAGCGGATTGGGCGACTTGATCGGATTGGGCAGACTGAAACGATCAATATTCATGTCCCTTATGTGAAGGGCGATGCTGGAGAGCGATACGCGCGATGGTATCAGGAGGGCTTAAATGCCTTTGAGAAGAATTTGCAAGGGGCTCAGCTTCTAGTGAAGAGACTTCAGCAGATAAAGGCTGACACATTGCCGAGATTTATCGAGGAGTCAAAAAAACTACGAGAGGAGACCGAGGCTCAAATGGAACGAGGCCCCGATCGGCTTTTAGCGCTGACATCAAAGGGCGGTGGTGAGATTGAAAAGGTTCTAGAAGAACTTGATAAATGGGATGGAGATCGGGAGTTTGAGGATTGGATGTTACGGCTTTTTGATCACTTCGGGCTGGAAGTCGAGGAGTTGGATGGCCGAGATTACCTGCTCAAACAGGGTAACGTAATTACCGATGCGTTCCCCGATTTGGCAGAAGATGGAATGGCAGTTACTTTTGACCGAGGTCGCGCGTTAATGCGTGAGGAGATTGGGCTTATGACAGCAGATCATCCGATGGTTAGGAATTCGATTGATCTTCTGTTATCTGCTGAAGCGGGGAATAGCACTTTTGGAGTTTGGGAAGCGCCCGGAACAACTTCAGTGATTTTAGAGGCCTTCTATATTGTGGAATGTGTTGCTCCAGCTTCTCTACAAACCGATCACTACCTCCCTTCAATACCCCTGCGAGTGGCGATCGATTACCAGGGAAAAGATATGACTTCTGATGCGTCTTTGATGAAAGCCGTGCTTCGCCGAGGAAATCATCGTAAGCTCCTCGAGCAACCAAAGATCACGGGTGAGATGATCCCTGAGATGTTAAAAACGCTTGATTCCTTAGCTGGGCAGCGCCGGGTTGTAATTGTGACGAAATCGCTGGAATTAATGGAGAGTTCGTTTGACCAAGAAAAGGGGCGTTTAGAAGACTTGGCTCAGCTGAACCCTCTGGTCGGAAAAGAGGAATTACTTGAGATCGAAAATCATCGCGAGGCTCTTAAATTAGCGCTTGGAGGAGCTCGTCTTCGATTGGATTCCCTGCGTTTGATTTACAAAGTGCCCTCGTAGTGGGGGTAGTTTGTGGGAGCGATAAAATAAGGGGTTAAATCACTGGGAACTCGGACCATTGTGCATTTTTCTAGGATCTCGGGTGGGTTCCATGATTCTAACGGTGCTCTAGATAGGAGTTTTAAGGGAGCGGGCCAAAGAGTTTTTGGAACGATCTGGAATTCTTGATCGGTAGGGAAGTGTCTTGAAACCTCGGAGAGATGTAACCATTTTCCGCGGCGGCATTTGGGGTTTGAGAATTCGGGATTAGATATCGTCTTGGCTTCGATGTGATCAAAGAGGCATCCGTAAACGAGTTGTTGTGTTTTGATGTTTTCATTACGGTAGTTGCTTGGGAGGTAGTCTTGGTGTTTTTTGGGGATGCGAAGTTGGTGTTGCTGGAGGTGGCTAAGTTTTTTGAAGTAATTGTCTCGAGCATCTGGCCCAGGAAGATCACTGCCAACGGCGAGGTAGAATTTGGTGGCGAGTTCAAGGTGGATGAGTTGGTGGGTTTTGAGATTACGAAGAAGGAAGTCGAGTTCGCCAACGGTGGTGTGAATGTCTTTTTGGATTTGGAGGTTTCGTTCCAGGAGATCGTAGTCTTTAGAAGACGTAAAGATTTGAGCGAGGGCGTCTTCGTAAAGGTGGCCGAGCTTTTGTGAGAAGTTGAGAGGCTTTGGTTTTTTTGGGGGGGAGAGGTCTGATGGTTGGAAGTGTTGAGCTTCTGGGAGATCGGTAAGGAGTAGAGGGGCTGTTAAAAAGCTCTCAAGAATTATTTCGGTCGCTTGTGGGGTGGATAGGGTCATTTTGAAACAAGGATCTTATTGGTTTTTTTAATGAGCTGAAAATTTACTTTTTTAGGCGAGAGGTTCTGGTGTGAGAGCCAATAGCTAGGAGGGATTTAAATGCGAGAGCCTGGGAATTCGGGACTTTAAAAAGCCCGAGCCTCGGCTGAGGTCTCGGGCTTTTGAAAAGGGATCGCAAGCGAGGGCCTCGCGCGAATAAATCTAGGCGGTGATGGGCTTCATAGCGCCCATTGCTTCGCGGAGGTAGATACCAATTTCCTCGACCTCGTGGTCGCGGATGATGGCATTCACTTGAACGAGCGTTTGGTTGTCGACGCTTTGGTCGTTTAAGCTGAGGCCTTTACCGATGACGCTGGTGTCCACCTTGGACATAAAGTCCTGTAAAAGAGGAACAGCGGCGTGACTGAAGAGATAGCAACCATACTCGGCGGTATCCGAAATGACGCGATTCATTTCATAAAGTTTCTTGCGCGCAATGGTATTGGCAATGAGTGGTGTTTCGTGGAGAGACTCGTAGTAGGCTGACTCAGGCTCGATACCTGCTTCGACCATAGCTTCAAAAGCGAGTTCGACACCGGCGCGCACCATGGCAACCATAAGGATGCCTTTGTCGAAGTATTCTTGCTCGGAGATTTCACCTGCACCTTCAGTTTGCTCGAATTCGGTTTCGCCAGTGTCCTTGCGCCAGCCGAGCAGGTTGACGTCATCATTTGCCCAGTCGGCCATCATGGTGCTGGAGAAATCACCGGAGATGATGTCGTCCATATGCTTGTAGAACAAGTCGCGCATGATGTCCTTGAGCTGCTCGGAAAGTTTAAAAGCTTCGATCTTTGCGGGGTTGGAAAGGCGATCCATCATGTTGGTGATGCCGCCGTGCTTGAGGGCCTCGGTCGTGACCTCCCAGCCGTTTTGGATAAACTTGACGGCCCATTGTGGATCGATGCCATCGGCTTTCATCTTTTCAAAGCAGAGAATGGAGCCGGCTTGAAGGAGGCCACAAAGAATAGTTTGCTCCCCCATAAGGTCGGATTTGACCTCAGCTACGAACGATGATTCAAGGACGCCCGCTTTGTCACCGCCTTGGGCTACGGCAAGAGCTTTAGCAAGTTCGATACCTTCTCCCGAAGGATCATTTTCAACGTGGCAGGCAATCAGGGTGGGAACTCCGAAGCCGCGTTTATATTCCTCGCGTACCTCAGAGCCAGGTGACTTTGGTGCGACCATAATAACAGTGAGGTCTTTGCGGATTTGGGTTCCTTCTTCGACGATGTTGAATCCGTGAGCATAAGAAAAAGTTGCGCCTTCTTTCATGTGAGGGATGACCGTTTCAACCACCTTAGTGTGCTGTTTATCAGGGGCGAGGTTCATCACGATGTCAGCGGTCGGCAGCATCTCCTCGTAGGTGCCAACGGCGAAACCATTTTCGGTTGCGTTGAGGTAGGACTGGCGCTTTTCCTCAATCGCAGCGGGGCGGAGGGTGTAAGATACATCGAGGCCGGAGTCACGCATGTTGAGACCCTGATTGAGGCCTTGGGCGCCACAGCCTACAATCACGATCTTTAGTCCTTTGGCTGCGTTTACGCCATTGGCGAATTCAGACGCGTCCATGAAACGGCAGGTGCCAAGCTCGTCGAGCTGGCGACGAAGAGGGAGAGTGTTGAAGTAATTCGTGCTCATTGTTTAGGGAAAAAGTGAATTTGACGGGGTCTGAATGTCAGGAAACCAAGATTTGTAAACGAAGAATCGGTTCAGGAGGCTAAGAATAGGCCTTTAGCGGGGGAAATTTGTGACCTTTAGCGTAATTTGACGCCGGGGTTATTCGGGTAAACTGAGCCGCCGGAAATTGGATGAGGGGCGAGATGGGGATGATCTAAGCAAAATTACCGCCGATCATGTCGAATCTTCTAGAGATCATGAAAGTGGGGCAAGGATCAGGTTCCAGAGCAACTGTCTGGCTTCGAGTGCAGTGAAGCGGATGGTGTTTGCGATGAGGTTGTTATCACTTTCTGGGTGACTGTTTTGAGGGAGACTGATGAAGTTTTTTTAACTTAGGAAAGCCTGTGGTGAAGCGAGCTGGCTTTCCGAATGTGATGAAGGTGGCTTCAATTCCTTTTGTCTCATTGGCAAGTTTGAGAGCATTTTCTTGAGTCGAAATTCGCAGGGCAGTTGCCCAGGCGTCGGCTAACATTGCGGACCGAGCGATGGTTGTTACATTGAGTCGATTGGTTTTCGGTTTTCCGCTTGAGGGATCAATTAGATGGGCGTGACGTACATTGCCCTGCTTGAAAAATTGATAGCTGTCTCCCGAAGTCGAAAGCGCTGTATTGCTGATAGTAAGAGTCCCGAGCATTTCACGAGATGGTCGCTCAATCCCCACCGTCCAGCCATTTTTTTTGGGAGGCGCCTCAGTGAAAATCATTTCTCCTCCGATAATTACTGCGGCTTGCTTGATTCCGACTTTGCTAAGATTCATCATTAATTGATCGGCGATGTATCCCTTTGCAATTCCCCCAAGATCGATCTTTAAGGGTTTACGAAGCAAGATGCTCCTCGATTTTGGATAGAGAATCAAATCCTTGTAAGAAGTCTCAGGATCATCATTAAGAAGTAGGTTTTTCTGTCGTGCACTCTGACGCCAGTTCTGAGTCGTATGGCCCAAGGTGATATCAAATGCACCATTGGTTGTGTTCGAAATCTCCTGCGCTTGCGCGATGACATCAAAGAGATCTTTACTAATTTTGTGAGCCATCTTTACCGGCTTGCCACAAAGTCGAGAGACCTCGCTATCAGAACGGTAATCAGAAAAAATTCTATCGAGCTTTTTGACCTGTCCAAAACAGTCCTGCGCTATTTTTTGAGAGAACTCCTTATCATTTGAGTAGAAAGCGATTTGAACAATAGTTCCAAGGTGAGGCTGTGAAAAATATTGCCTTTGTGGCAGGGGGGTAATCTCTTCGGCTTGCTGTGCGACGGCGTGATTTGCACCCAGAGCAATCAATCCTATCCTCTGCACAAAATAAGCAAGAAGGTTCAATCGGGCGGATAATGGATAGTTGGAATCTCTGGCCGCACGAGAGCTACTCATCTGCTTCGACACCGGAATTCCAATAGTGATACATTTCTTCGACCGTTGGGATTTTTGCAGGGCGAACGATTCTTAATCCGAGCCAAGGGGTTGTTGTATGATACCATAAACTTCTAGGTCTCTGGGGATCGGCAACTTTCCATACTGGCGTCGATTGGTGACGAGTAGCCGCAGAAATTTCCTTCAGCGACTGCTGCCAATGCCCGCCTTTGGTGACGTGAGGATAGGGTTTTGTTGCTTTAACCCAAGGGTTGTGGACCTTATCCTTTGCAAAATATTTCCTGCGGTTTGGAACATATTGATCGAGTGTCCACTCTAAAACATTTCCGTGCATATCGTGAAGGCCCAGCGAGTTGGGTTTTTTCTTTCCTGGAACGTTATAGTGCGTTGAGGCATCCCCACCGAACCAGGCATACTCCCCAGCTTTTTGAGCATCGGCGCCCCAAGAGGAATTAGTGTCACTCCCTGCCCGACAGGCGAATTCCCACTCAGCTTCCGTTGGCAGGCGGTAGAAATGTCCCGTCTGAAAGCTAAGCCACTGACAATACTTGTTAGCGGCATGTTGAGTCATGCTCAACGCCGGATGACCATCACGCTTCATGCCGAAGGTCATCGGGTGATAAGGCGGCGTGGGCCGAGCAATGAATTCAATGTCGTTTTTGATTTGTGCCCGCATGAAATCTAGGGGCTGGCCGTCTTTCTGGCGCGGAATCGGAGACAACATGAATGGCTCGTAGGCTTCCCAAGTGATTTCATGTTTGGACATCCAGAAAGGAGAGAGAGATACTTTGAGGATATCGTCTTTCTCTTCTCCGCACCATGTGAACTCGCCGCCTTTTACCGGAAGCATGTCGATATGGGCGCCCGAAGCGAGAGGGTCCTGAAATGCGATTAACTCCTCCTCCTTACCGTTGTTGGTCTTTTTCTTAATCCCTTGGTAGTCCAAAATACGCTTATGAATCGCTTTTGCGAGGCGCATTTCTTCCTCATCAAAGCCATCCTTTGCGAGAGCAGGCTTTATGTCAGGAGCTGTCTCAGCCTGAGCAACTGTTCCCGCACAAAGTAGGGCGATAATGAATGGAAAGATGGGTGAAGTTTGGAACTTGCGAACAAACCGAATCATCGAACTAGAGGAACTTTGTTTTGCCTGGAACAGCAGATTCACGGGCCTTGAAGGGGGTCTCGTAAGTTAAATTTTTAATGTCCTTAAGGAGGACGTCCTTTGAAGCCATAATCTGCTCGCCAGTAATAAGCTGGCCGGAATAGGCCGCATTACGACCCATGAGGGCGATGGCGTGGCTATTTGCCGATTGGCCGATAACGTCGTTGAACACCTTGCCTTCACGAATATGTTTCATGAAAATCTCGTGTTCTTGCTGGTAGCCAAGATTACTTTTTCCTTCCCAGATTTTCTTGCCGTCCACCTCAATGAAAGCTGAGTTGCCTTGCGCAACAGCTCGTCCTTTAGTTCCAACAATATTATCGCCGGAGGCAGAGTATGTTCCGCGGATTTGCCGACCAAAGAAGCTCGAGGTACGACCGTCTGCATACTCGTAGCTGAAGTTGCAGCTATCCCAGTTGTTAGCCCCTTTTACGGGAGCGATATTTGCCCCGTTTGCGTAGCAGCGGACAGGCAGCTGGTCGCCCATCCACCAAGCCATCCGGTCAATCCCATGAATATGATATTCGAGGACACCGTCACCACTGAGTTCAAGAAAGTTTTGCCAGAAGCGAAGAGCCCATTCCATGTCAGACATTTCGGCAGGTTTGAATTTTGGGTCAGGCATTTGGTTGGGGCGTCCGCCACCACAGTAAGATGACGAGACGTTAAGAATATCACCGATGGCACCATCTTGGAGACGCTTATCCATTTCCATCAGGTGGGGGGTGTAGCGCCAGACAAGTCCGGTAAGGACTGATTGCCCCGCTGACTGAGCTTTCTTTGCAGTTTCAACGATGCTGTGAAGGCCAGGAATGTCGAGAGCATAGGGTTTTTCAATAAAGACATGCTTACCTGCTGCGACCGCGGCTTCAAACTGGACCGGGCGGAAGGCCGGAGTGGTAGTAAGGATGATAATGTCAGCTCCGCTATCGATCACCTTTTGGTAGGCATCAAAACCAACGAATTCACGCTTGCCGCCATCGGTATCAACACGACCTGAGAATTTCTTGGAAATCCCTTCGATCTTCTTAAAGCGATCCTTGGAAATATCACCTGCGGCCCAGAGAACGGTACCCGAATCGATATTCATGATGTCATTCACTGCACCACCCCCTCGACCTCCAAGGCCGACAACTCCTACTTTTAACTTTCCTTTTGGGGCTTTTTCAACAGCGTTTACTAAAGGAATACCAAGAGGTGAAAGGCCCACTGCGGCTCCTCCAAGTGCTCCTTTTTTTACAAAATTACGGCGAGAAAAGGTCGATTTTTTTTCGGATGGTTGATGTGACATGGTTTTTTTTTAAGTTGAGGGTAATTATTCAGTTTTCTGATGCCTTGCAAAGGGGCTTTTCTTTTTATCGAAGGTTAAAGAGGTGAGGGAGCAGTTTTTCCAAGTTTTACACTTAGTAGGTATGCTCGAAACTAATAGATGCAATTGTCGAAAGTCCCACAATTCAGCTAGCGTAGGTATTGTCCAATTGATTTTTGTTTGGGGTTAAAGGCAGCCTTTAGGGCTGGTTGAGCTTGCGGGGTGAGTCCAGAATCCGCAAAAAGTCTCGGTCCAGACTCGACAAAAGGGTGGGGTGGTGATTATGACGCGCTCCTTCACGAGACAAGTTATCATGACAGACCTCACTAAATACCGTAACATTGGCATCTTCGCACACGTTGATGCCGGCAAGACCACGACCACTGAGCGGATCCTCAAGCTTACTGGGAAAATTCACAAAACGGGTGAGGTCCACGACGGTGAGTCTACAACCGATTTCATGGAGCAGGAAGCGGAACGCGGAATCACCATTCAATCGGCGGCGACCACCTGTTTTTGGGACGACCACCGGATGAACATTATTGATACTCCGGGGCACGTTGATTTTACGATTGAGGTTTATCGCTCGCTTAAGGTTCTCGACGGAGGTGTCGGTGTTTTCTGTGGATCGGGTGGTGTTGAACCCCAATCAGAGACAAACTGGCGTTACGCCAACGATTCCGAAGTCGCTCGGATTATCTTTGTCAATAAGCTCGACCGAATTGGAGCTGACTTTTACCGCGTCATACAGCAGACAAAGGATGTCCTTGGGGCAACCCCGCTGGTAATGACTATCCCAATCGGTTTTGAGGATTCCTTCGTGGGAGTTGTTGATGTCCTTGAGAAGAAGGCTTATGTCTGGGACGACTCCGGTCTCCCTGAGAACTTTGAGATCCAAGACGTTCCCGAGGATCTGGTTGATAAGTGTAACCAGTACCACGAAGAGTTGATCGAGACTGCCGTGGAACAGGATGACGAAGTGATGGAGGCCTACCTTGAAGGTAATATTCCTGATATTGCCACCATCAAAAAGTGTATCCGAAAAGGAACCATTGCCCTCGATTTCTTCCCGGCTTTCTGTGGTTCAGCTTTTAAGAACAAAGGCGTCCAAAACGTGCTTAATGCCGTTGTCGACTACCTCCCATCTCCACTTGAGGTTGAGCCGGAGCCTGAGTTTGACGACGACGGAGAATTGACTGGTGAGGTTGCTACAGTTGACGCAAATGGTCCACTTCGTGCACTCGCTTTTAAAATCATGGATGACCAATTTGGTGCCTTAACCTTTACTCGGATTTATTCAGGAACGATGAAAAAAGGTGATACTATTCTTAATACCTTCACTGGAAAAACTGAGCGGGTTGGCCGCCTCGTCGAGATGCACGCTGATGATCGGACTGAGCTCGATAGTGCCCAAGCGGGTGATATCATTGCCCTCGTTGGTCTCAAGAATGTTCAGACCGGGCACACTCTTTGTTCTAAGGATAATCCTGCCACCCTTGAACCCATGGTATTCCCGGATCCCGTGATCTCCCTTGCTGTAGCTCCGAAGGATAAAGCCAATGCCGAGAAACTTGGCATTGCGCTTGGAAAAATGATTCAGGAGGATCCTTCCTTCCGGGTTGAGACGGATCTTGATTCCGGTGAGACCATTCTCAAAGGAATGGGTGAGCTTCACCTCGATATTAAAGTGGATATCCTCAAGCGGACTCACAAAGTTGAGGTTGAAGTGGGTGCTCCGCAGGTCGCTTATCGAGAGACAATCACCAAGGAGACTTCAGATAGCTACACCCACAAAAAGCAGTCGGGTGGTTCCGGTCAATTTGCTAAGATCGATTACACCCTAACTCCTCTGGAGCCGGGCGATGGTTTTCAGTTCGAGTCGACTGTGGTTGGTGGTAATGTGCCTAAAGAATATTGGTCGTCCGTTGAGAAAGGCTTCAAACGCTCTCTTGAAAAGGGGGTTCTTGCTGGCTATCCTTGCTTGGACTTCAAGGTCACTCTTACCGATGGTGGATTCCACGCGGTTGACTCCTCGGCCGTGGCTTTTGAAATTGCTTCAAGAGCTGCTTATCGCCAAACCGTTCCCAAGGCTGGCGCCCAGATCCTTGAGCCGATCATGAAGCTCGATGTTTTCACTCCTGAAGATCACGTTGGTGATGTGATCGGTGACTTAAACCGTCGTCGTGGTATGATTCAATCGCAGGACTCAGCGTCTGGTGGAATTCGTATTAAGGCGCAGGCTCCTCTGTCCGAGATGTTTGGATACATCGGTGACCTCCGGACCATGACCTCAGGTCGTGGTCAGTTCTCGATGGAATTTGAGCATTACGCACCTTGTCCAAGGAACGTCTCTGAAAAAGTCGTGGCTGATGCCAAAGAGCGTGAGGAGGCCAAGAAGAAGTAACTGTTTCAGCTTAATCTATTTCAAAAAGGCGCGCCGGAAACGGCGTGCCTTTTTTTGTCGTTATTAAGAATGATCCAGATTGGTGGAGAGGGTGGTCGGCTCTTAGGCTACTAATGGGAACCAGCGTTAGAGCGGAGATTGTCGATCTCCCCGCTAAAGGTTTTCGCTTGCTCGACCTTGCCCTTAGGCCGGACCCGAATTAGGGTCCCAACGTGAACGTAGCAACCCTACCTTTTCCGGCTAGACGGGATTCGCCAACAATCGATCAGATTGGTGTCGAGGAGAGGGCTCAAAGGTTTTGCGCC
>ENA-ORDA01001989-ORDA01001989.1-marine-metagenome-genome-assembly--contig:-NODE-1989-length-16180-cov-3.165559_pt1 | contig 16180 bp, 14 predicted proteins | sample MGYA00237778_ERZ508506 | MGnify/ENA primary metagenome ERZ508506 (study PRJEB26177, sample SAMN06267891) | marine metagenome | isolation source: Monterey Bay, California, USA | place: Pacific...
TTATTCAATTTTATATAATGTTCAGAAAAAAGGTATAAAAGCTCCTCAACAAATTTACAGAGCTTTAGATAAATTAATAGAAATTGGAAAAATTCACAAAATAGAAAGCCGGAATGCTTTCGTGGCTTGTAAAAACATTAATTGTGAACTTTCTAAAGCAACGGCTTTTTCTATCTGTGAAAACTGTGAGCAAGTTGAAGAGATAAAAGATATTAAACTTTCAAAATATTTATCAAATTATAATGATAAAACAGGCATGAAATATAAAAAATATAATTTAGAATTTTACGGAATATGCCGTAAATGTAAGTAAAACAATCAATATAAGCTAATTCATCTAAATAGCAGGCATATATTCTATAATTCACTTTTTAGTTGAACTACGGTTACATTATAAATCCATACATGTTAAAAAAATTACTTAAATTGGAGGAAATATGAATAAATTAAAATATGTAGTATCGATATTGGCCGCACTTACTATTAGTAGTGTTGTAACGGCTAATGAAGTTAAGATGGCTAAAGCTAATTGGGATACCGGCTATTTTCAAGCTGAAGTATACAAACAGGCTCTAGAAAAAATGGGTTACAAAGTAAGCGAACCTAAAGCAATGAAACCATCAGTTTTTTACGTAGCAGCAGCTGCAGGAGACTTGGATTTATGGGTAAACGGTTGGTTTGGAACTCATGACACTTATATAGCTGAAGCAAAAGGTAAAGTTAAAGCTGTAGGAAATGTTATGGCTAAAGGCGGTTTACAGGGTTACCTAATTGATAAAAAAACGGCTGATAAGCTTAATATCAAAAGTGTAATGGATATTAAAAAACATGCTAAGCAATTTGACTCAAATGGTGACGGTAAAGCAGATATGGTAGCTTGCCCTCCAGGTTGGGGTTGTGAAAAACAAATTACTAAACATTTTGCTGAATTAGGTTTAGGTGATTTCATTAATCCAGTGCAAGCAGATTATTCTGCTTCTATGGCTGATGCTATCGCTAAGTTTAAAAATGGTAAGTCAGTATTATTTTATACTTGGACGCCTAATTGGACAGTTGGTGCTTTAGAACTTGGTAAAGATATTGTTTGGATAGAAGTTCCTTACAGTCAAACTAAAGCAGTGAAAGTACCTAATGCAACAAAATCAAAAATAAATATGGGTTTTGGTGCTGATGATATTCGTCCAGCTGCAAATGTTGATTTTTTGAAAGCTAATCCAAAAGTGGCAAAGATGCTTAAAAAAGCTTCTATTCCATTAGCAGATGTAGCTGCTCAAAATATGAAAATGAACCAAGGCGAAAAAAGCGAAAAAGCTATTAAGAAACATGCTGCTGCTTGGATAAAAGCAAATCAAAGCACGTTTGATAGTTGGCTTAAATAGTAGATTGGTTAGTCAGAAAAGTGAGTTTAAAATTAGCACCTTCTGATTACGAAATTTACATTCCAATAGCTGAATGGATTGAAAAAAATATTAAAGAGTGGTTGTTTACACAACGACCACTCTTTAAAAAACTTTCAGCTCCTATCGACTCTGTTCTTAACGGTTTAGATACGCTATTTAATATAATTCCTTTTCCATTAGCTATTTTAATTTTTTTATATTTTGCTTTTAAAACTAATGGTTTTAAATTTGCAATTTTAACTTTAATTGGATTAGTCTTTATAGATTTAGTTGATCTGTGGTCTGAAAGTATGACTACTTTAGCGATGATATTTACTGCAGTTATTTTTTGTATACTAATAGGTATACCACTAGGTATTCTTTCTTCTAGAAGCAGAACTTTTGAAGCTATAATGAGACCTATACTAGACGTTATGCAAACAATCCCAAGTTTTGTTTATTTAATACCAGTTGTAATGTTATTTGGAATAGGATTAACGCCTGGTGTTGTTGCTACAATAATTTTTGCGTTACCTCCTATAATTCGTCTAACTAATTTAGGTATTAGACAAGTTGGAAAAGGATTTAAAGAAGCGGGATCTAGTTTAGGTTTATCTAAATTATTAATTTTAATTAAAATTGAAATTCCATTAGCATTAAAAACTATTATGGCAGGCATAAATCAAACTTTAATGTTAGCTTTATCAATGGTAGTGATCGCAGCTCTTATTGGTGCAGGTGGATTAGGTCTTACAGTATATGTTGCATTAGGAAGACTGGATATTGGATCTGCTGTAATCGGTGGAACAGGAATTGTTATTCTTGCAATAATATTAGATAGAATTACTCAAAAACTAGTTAAATCAAATTAGACTTCTTAATTTTTTAATGTGAGAAGGAGTTGTTTCACAACATCCTCCTAGAATATTAGCACCCATTTTATTAAATTTAATACAAATCTTTGCAAATTTTAAAGGATTTAAATCATTCCTTTTACCTAATTGAACTTTAGGATTATTAGAGTCAGGTTTCCATCCAGCTGGAATATGTTCAAAAGCATTGATTTTAAATCCAAAAGTCTTTTTCTTGTTCGCATACGCATGCCTAATTGCTCCCGAGAGTGTGCTAAGATTACCTCCTATAAGTTCAATTGAAGTTCCAGGTCTGTCAATTGCTTTCTTTGAAAAAAAGTGAACTACTCCTGATTCTACTCCAGGACCATAAAGTGCTGATGCAGCTCCACGGACAACTTCAACTCTTTCTAAGTCAAGATTAGATAGTCCTGATTGGAACGCAAAAAAGGATCCAGATGCAGGTGACTGTAGAAAACGATAATCTAAAATTGGAAATACACTAGTTCCAAAAACTCCTGAACCTGCTCTCATTTCAAAGTTTACTGAATTAGCTGATTGTTGTTGAAATTGAACTCCAGGTATGTTTACCAGGTTTCTTATTGGATCATTCACATTTGCTGTGTTTTCTAAATCCTGAGACGTGATGATAGATACAGATGCGGGTGCATCTAAAATCTTTTCCGATCTTCTTGAAGCAGAAATCACAACTTCATTTAGATTTTGACCATACGATAATGCAACAACGATTGTTTGGTCTGCACTAGTAACTTCTAATGTTTGAGATTCAAAACCAATATAACTCACCTCAATTGTGAGTGGTAAATCAGCTGATGTATTCAAATTGAAATTTCCATCAAAATCTGCAATAGTTCCTGTATTTGAGCCCACAACAATAATGTTGGCCCCAGGAATAGATTCTTGAGTTTCTGAATCTACCACTGAACCAGAGATCGTGGTTTGCGCAAACATTACGGTTGAAGCAAATAGCATCAAGGTAAACAGTGCTTTTTTAATACTTTTTTTTGTTTTCATTTTTGATTTGTTATTAAATTGAACAGCGCATTGAGTATTAGGATTGGACCTAAACCGGTTTGATCAACACATTTTGCTCCTCAACATTTATAAAACTAGTTTTAGAATTTAGGCAGAAAGTTAATGTATTTTTTAAAAAGTTCGTAATTTATTTAGCTTTCAATTTGAAATTCACAAAAAATACAAGAAAATTGTCTTCATTCAACTTGAATCATTTCCTTGAATGGAGTGTTCATTTTAGTTAAAAAAAAATTTAGGATTGCTCTAGAAGATAGTGTATTTTCGAAAGCTATAGCAATGCATTCCTTTTGAAGCCAATTTTCTATTTTATCGTAAAACATATCATTCGTTATTTCAACTGGATCTATTTTAGGTCCATTTATGTATATGGCGAAGAGAACCTTCCCAAAGACGGAGGAGTTTTATTTTCCCCAAATCACCAAGGTGCTTTTTTAGATCCACTATTAATCGGTTCAATGACCCCTAATAGGATGACTTCACTTACCAGAAGTGATGTTTTTGGAGGGCCTTTGCAATGGTTTTTAGATGCCTTTCAAATGCTTCCTGTTTATCGTATTCGCAATGGGTATAGCAACCTAAAGAAAAATGACCTAACCTTTGCTAAATGTTACAAGATATTGGGAGAAGGGAAATTTCTATTAATGTTTTCTGAGGGTGGTCATCACAACGAGTACTATCTACAAAATTTGTCCAAAGGAAGTAGCCGCCTTGCTTATCAAGCATTCAAGGAAAATCCAAACAAAAAAATATACCTCCAGCCCATGGGCATAAATTACGGACATCATCAACAGCCTAGATGTACTTTACACTTAGTGTACGGAAAACCAATAGAGGTCAATACTTTTGTTTCCTCCCAATTAACTGAAGCAGAAAATATCAATAAACTCAAAGAAGAACTTCAAATTCGAATGAAAGATTGTCTTTGGCTAGCAGAAAAAACAGAAGACTATCCAGAGCGTAAAAAAAGAATAAATCGTTTAAGTACTCAAATGGGGTTTCATGAATTAAAGACAGCTTTAAAAAATTCATATCAAATTCTTCCTGTTGCTAAAGCTCCATCAAAACAAATGCGATTTCTTGCTTTTCTTTTGAGCTTACCCAACATCATCCCGTTAATGATCAGTAGAAAAATTATTGCTCAGTTCAAGGATATTGTCTTTGTAAGTTCCATGAAATTCGCTTTAGGCGTCTTCTTCTTTCCAATATGGTGGTTAGTGAGTTCTATTCCTATTGCTTATAGCTTTGGAAACCAAGCAATGGTGGTCTATCTACAAGTCTGCATTCTTTCAATATTCTTAAGACAACGTATTTTGTTATTGTAAATTACGGTTTAATAGATTTTACTTATAAATAAGTATTAATTGTGTTTTTATTTACTTAATTAAAGCTTAATTATAATAAATAGTTATTATATATAAATTTTAAATAGTTTTTTATTATTAATCTAATAGTTTTCATGGTATTTGTACCTTTGTAGCATGAATGATGTTATTATAATTGGAGCAGGACCCATAGGTATAGCCTGTGGAATAGAAGCTAAAAAAAGGAACTTAACATATCGCCTTTTTGACAAAGGAACTTTGGTTAATTCACTGTATAATTATCCACTGAATATGACCTTTTTCTCCACCTCTGATAAATTAGAAATAGGAAATATTCCCTTTATTTCTCATAATCCAAAACCTACTCGTTCAGAGGCATTGGAATACTACAGAAGAGTAACGGCACATTGGAAACTTAATTTGAATTTGTATGAAGAAATTGAAAGTATCATTAATGTTCAAAACCAATTTACGGTAGCAACCAATAAAAAATCCTATCAAGCAAAAAATATAGTGATTGCCACAGGATTTTATGATCGTCCCTTTTTACTTAATGTTCCAGGCGAAAATCTACCGAAAGTAAAACATTACTATACCGAACCTCATCCCTATTTTGGGATGAACATTGTAGTAGTGGGAGGTGCAAATTCTGCGGTAGATGCCGCCTTAGAAACCTATCGTAAAGGCGCCAAGAGCGTAACAATGGTTATCAGAGAGGATACGGTAGGGGCAAATGTGAAATATTGGGCGCGCCCAGACATCATCAATCGTATTGAAGAAGGGAGTATTAAAGCCTTTTTTAATGCAGAAATAACTGAGATCAAGCAAGACCGTGTCCAGCTTAAAGATAAAGATGGAATTCATGAAATTCAAAATGATTTCGTTTTAGCAATGACTGGATATGAACCTAATTTTGAAATGCTTGAAGCCCTTGATGTTGATTTTCATAAGGATGAATTCAAAACTCCCATTTATGATGCTAACACTATGGAATCAAATGCAAAAGGAGTCTATTTAGCTGGAGTGGTTTGCGGTGGATACAAAACCAACAAATGGTTTATCGAGAATTCTAGAGAGCATGCTGTTCATATTATGGAAGCAATAGCAAAAACTTAATTTTTTAAAAAGATTGGTTTTAGTACCTTAGAAAACAAAAGGTGACACATTGAAAGTACTTATTATTCCCGATTCATTTAAAGGAAGTCTTACTGCTAAAGAGGTTGCTAAGGAAATGAAAAAAGCTATAGCAGCTGTTTTCCCAAAAGCTGAATGCACCTTACTTCCCTTTTCCGATGGTGGAGAAGGCGCTATCAAAGTACTTGAAGATCACGCTGAGGGAAAAGTTATCGATTGCCATACAACAGACAGTTTAAAACGTCCAATCGCAGCTCCTTATTTCTTGTTTAAAAATACTGAAAGTGCTTGGATTGAGTTGTCGCAAACTTCGGGTTTAGTACAACTCAAAGAAAACGAAAGGAATCCCTTAAAAACCTCTACTTGGGGTACAGGAATCATGATCAAACATGCAATTGCACAAGGATGTAAAACTATATATCTAGGTATTGGTGGAAGTGCTACCCATGATATGGGCTTTGGAATAATGAGTGCTTTAGGTGTTACATTTTATGACGAAAAAAATAATCTATTAGTGCCGAATGGTGAAAATCTAGAGAAAATTGATCGCGTTGATTTGAACGCAATAGACTCTGGGATACATGACATAAAATGGATAGTAGCTTGTGACGTTGATAATCCTTTGATTGGACCATTTGGAGCTGCACATACTTATGCCAAACAAAAAGGAGCTTCACCTAGTAGTATCAATCAGCTTGAAAAAGGAAGTACACAATTTGCAAAAGTCATTCAAAAACAATTTGGAAAAAACATACTTGATCTTGCTGGAGGCGGTGCTGCTGGTGGAGTTAGTGCTGGCTTATCAGGAATCTTTAACACCATTTTAAAACAGGGATTTGAATTATTGGCAGCGCAAACAAAAGTTTATGATAGAATAAAAGAAATGGATTTAGTGCTCACCGGAGAAGGCCATTTTGACCAACAAAGTACTTATGGTAAATTACCTATGCAAGTTGTTCAACTTACTCATCCACTTAAAATAAAAACCCTGCTTTTTGCAGGAAAAACCTCCCTTTCCCATCTACCCGCTTTTCCACATTTAGACATTCATCAAATAACTCCAGTGGCTATGAATCTTGATGAAGCAATGAAAAATGCTGCAAAAAATATGCATTCGAAGCTTATAGAAGTCTTACAATTACTTAAAAAATCAAATCCTTAACAATGATATTCTCTCTCTTTAGTATTTTTTTGGTGATTTTATGGATCGTATTAGGCACTTCCTTCACTAAACTACATCCTTTTCTTGTTTTATTAACTGCTGCTTTTTTCTTGGCTTTCCTTCTTGGAATTGCCCCGTTAGAAGCCCTAAGTTTTATCCAAAAAGGCTTTGGGAAAATAGTACAAAACATCGGCCTATTAATTCTATTTGGAACCGTAATTGGGGTTGCCTTAGAAAAATCAAATGGAACCATTGCTTTAGCCAATGGAATTCTAAAATATCTCAATAAACTTCCGCTACCCTATGCAGTAAGCTGTATTGGTTACTTGGTTTCTATTCCTGTTTTTTGTGATGCTGCATTTGTTATTTTATCCCAACTTAATAAAACTCTTTCAAGACAAACAAAAACACCTCTTGTAGGGCTTACTGTAGCGCTATCTACTGGTTTATTTGCTCCTCATGTTTTGGTTCCGCCCACACCTGGTCCTTTAGCAGCAGCAGCAAATTTAAATTTAGAAAACTTACTCTTACTTATTATTATTGGAGGGAGTATTGCATTCATTCTTATCCTTGTTGGAGGATGGTATGGGAACTTCCTTATCAAAAAAAATAAATATGAAGAAGTAGCACTTGAAGAGAATGAGGGAAAATCCACAACCGAAAGTCTGATCCTTCCCAGTTATAGATCTGCTTTACTTCCCATTCTTGTTCCCATCATGCTGATGTGTCTAGGAACCATGATAAAACTACTCCCAGAATTTTATGGGAAAGAATATTTATTATGGCTAACCGAACCTACCGTGGCCTTGGGAGTGGGTATGCTTTTTGCTTTTCAGTTGATCAAGGGAAAGATATTCGTAAATACTACATTGAAGAAAGGAATCGAACAAGCTGCACCGATTCTAATTATCACAGGTATGGGAGGTGCATTAGGTACTATCATTCAAACTATCCCTTTACAGGACTATGCAAAAGAAATCTCTACACTTTCAGGTTTAGGAATTTTAATTCCCTTTATTATTGCTGCTTTACTTAAAACAGCTCAAGGTTCTTCAACGGTTGCAATCATTACCACCTCATCCATTATTTTCCCTCTACTTCCCGTTTTGGGGCTAGATAGTGAAATGGGAAAAGTATGGGCAATTATGGCGCTAGGAGTAGGCTCCATGACTGTATCCCATGCCAATGATTCCTATTTTTGGATCGTATCACAAATGAGTGGACTGGATGTGAAAACAGCCTACAATACACATACATTCGGAACCCTACTTCAAGGAGTAGTGGGATTTGTTGTAGTCTTTACTGGATATACAATTTGGAATTTACTCTAACTTATTGGTAAGAAGAATAAACAAGCTCTAATTTGACTTTCTTATCTTCTGAAGTTGCCTCAGGATGAGATCCTATTAACACTGCTCCAAGAGGATTTAATGTTGCCGATAGAGGATACAACAACTCCTCTTCTGATTCAGTAACGGCATTAAGAAAGCCTAAATTATCAATGTCTGCATTCACCACTAATCCTAAATCAAAATTGATGGAGTCATTTCTAATGATATTAGAAATATGATCAGTAATGTTAAACTTGTAACGGTAAGGCGTGTTGTTGTCATCATATTCCAATAATCCACCAAAAATACTTTTGTCGCTGTTGGCTCCAAAATTTGAAACAGATCCATCGCTTATATAATCCGAAAGCGGAAAACCAGTATCGTAATTAAAAAGATACAACCGTTGTGCAAGTAATTCTTTTGCATTGGCTAAAGCAGGATCAACATAAAAAATGAGATTGGCTTCATTGATCAACCATGTCTCTCCTCTCAAATCTTCGATCAATTCATTCTCATCTTGTTCTTCATCTCCAAAAAGGCGAATTTTTCCTAAAAAAGTTCCACTTTGAACATAAAGTCTATTTGAGGGATTGTCATTACTAGAAATGGTTAGCTGCTCTTGAACTGCCGCATCAAAAAGACTATTCTTGAGTGTATTGATTCGAATCCCATTAAAGCTCAATGAAAATTCCTTTTCTGCTTTTTCTATCGTGTCATCCGTTGTATCTCCAAGAGTTCCTTGTGTTTGATAATCATCGTATTCATAAACTATGTTGATATTGGCATTTTGGATGTCCAATAACATATATAAATCATCTGAAAAATCTTCAGCTCGAATAATTAAGCCTCTTAACGCTTTTTGAAAATCAACATTGGTTTCTAAATCAGAAGAACCCTCCTTGTCAATTATGTTTTCTTGAAAAAAACTAATGTCTAAAGGAACCCGTAATCTAGGAGAGAGTCTCGTTTCAACTTGTGTGGTTTCATCAACGTCTGGTGTTTCGGGATCGTCCTCTTTAAAATTGATTCGTATCTCTTCAAAATTTAAAGATACCGTTTCGTCAAAAAGTGTGGCTCTAGAAAATCCATCCTCATAATAATTTTGAGAAGAATAGTATGCCTGGGTGGTTTCAAAATTATTTAAAGGATCTAAATTATTTAAAAAGGCCCCTAATTCATATACTTTCAAATTGAATGTGGCCTCTCGATTCCCATAGAGTGAATCAATTTCATATTCTCTATTCTCATTTTGGTAGGATTCATTATCCTCATCATTATGATCCAAAATACCATCTCCATCACTATCAGAACTCAATGGGTTTAATTGCAATTGAAATTCAATTAAATCTGTTAATTCGTCTCCATCAGAATTACTTTGTGGATCATTTGGATCTGCATCCAACGAATCAATAACTCCATCATTATCAGTATCATTTTGATTGGTGAAAAAAGGAATGTCAAGATAAACAGCTGTTACTGTTTCATTTTCAGGAATCAAATTTGGATCAGAAGCATCAGGCTCATCTTCAAATTGCTGCCTGTGATTTCCAAAGAAAGGGCTGTTGGCAATGGTTAACTGACCGGTAAAGCTTGCTTCAGCTAATCCAAAAACAGGATGTGTTATCCTTCCCAATTGCATTAGAGGCAATCCATTGGTTTGAACTTTCTTTATTTTTTCCTGATAAGTGAACGTTGGGAAGCTTTCGGTCAATGTTTCAAGAGTTTGATCTTCAAATAAAGATTCTCCAACAGGATGATAATCTTGATTACATGAACTGATAAACAAAACTAAGGTAATACTTGCAAGAAGTTTAATGATAAAACGCATTGAGGGGTTTTCTATTAAAATTTATTACTATAAAAATCAATATATGTTTCTTCATCTTTTGAAGCACTAAAGTCTAAATGAGGTTTTTTACTGTTCTGAACCTCTTCAACTAAAGAAGAAGGAACATCTTCTGCTGCCAAAATTAAACCATCTGAATTTTTGATTGCTAAAGAAATTAATGCTTCGTAATTGGCTTTTTTCAAACCTTCAATGTGCGTAGAATCAATCTTGTCGAAAGCTACCTTTTCAAAAAAGTTTTTGGCAAAAGGAGTTTCAAAATCAGGACCATATATGGAGCTTATAATTTTACTATCAGCAAATAAAGGCTCATCCTTATAATAGGTTTGTAAATACAAGGGAAACAAAGCAGTAAACCAGCCATGAAGATGAATAATATCTGGGGACCAGTTCAATTTTTTAACGGTTTCTACTACTCCTTTAGTAAAAAAAATCATGCGCTCATCATTGTCATTATAACAATCTCCTTCACTATCATGTAAAATCCCACGACGTTTGAAATACTCGTCATTATCTATGAAATAGACCTGCATTCGCTCTTTAGGAATGGAAGCCACTTTGATAATCAACGGCATATCCATGTCATTGATCACTAAATTCATCCCAGACAATCGGATAACTTCATGTAATTGATGTCTCCTCTCATTGATTAAGCCATACCGTGGCATAAAAATTCGCGTCTGACCACCATGTTCATTGATAGCCTTTGGAATTTGAAATGAATTGATTGCTTGTTCAGTTTGCGGTAGATAAGGTACTACCTCTGAAGAAATGATTAAAACTCTCTTATCTTTCATATGAATTATTCCGTAGGGAAAGTTCTGCAAAAATACAAAATTAATACACATATACTCAAAAACTACCTACTTTAGCGCCGTTAATCATATCCTAAATGTTTGTGTTTACTTCACACAGGGAGATACACTCCTTTTTAAAAGACAAAAAGGGATCCGTTGGATTGGTCCCAACCATGGGCGCTTTGCACCAGGGACACGCCTCTTTAGTCGAAAAAGCTACCCTCGAAAACGAATGGGTCATCGTTAGTATTTTTGTAAATCCTACGCAATTTAATAATCAAGAAGATTTAGCTAAGTACCCTAAAACTCTAACAAAAGATCAACAAAGATTGGCTCCTTTCAAAGAAAAGCTGCTTCTTTATGTTCCTGAATACACAGATCTATATCCTGAAAAATTGGCCTCTAAAAGCTACCGTTTTGACGGTTTAGAAAAACATATGGAAGGAGCTTATAGACCGGGGCATTTTGATGGAGTAGCCACTGTAGTCCAATCCTTGTTTGAAAAGCTAAGCCCAAACCGTGCTTATTTTGGGGAAAAAGATTTTCAACAATTACAAATCATTAAGGCACTAGTTGTACAATTAGGCCTGAGAATAGAGGTGGTAAGTTGTCCCATTATCAGGGAAGACGACGGCTTAGCCATGAGTTCTAGGAATGCCCTGTTAAGCCCAAAGGAACGCAAAGCTGCTTCAGAAATCTACAAAGCTCTTCAAGTAATTCAATCAAATAAAACAGCATGGGATGCGTCCAAAATGTCACATTACTTTAAAACCAAAGTTGAAGAAAAACCTGAAATGACAGTGGACTATTTTTTTATTACTAAAACTACCGATTTGATTCCCGTCCAATCTCTGGAGAGAGAGACATCCTATCGAATTTTTGTAGCTGTTTATACAGGAAAAACAAGATTAATTGATACCGTAGAATTGGGCATAATGTAATACCTTTGCACCATGCTAATTGAAGTACTTAAATCGAAAATACACCGTGTAACGGTAACCAATGCTGATCTAAACTACATTGGAAGTATTACACTTGATAAAAACCTAATTGAAGCGGCAAACTTAATTGTTGGCGAAAAAGTTCAGATAGTCAATGTGAATAATGGAGAACGCTTGGAAACCTATGTAATTGAAGGAACTGCAGGTTCAGGAGATGTTACCCTAAATGGTCCAGCAGCACGAAAAGTACAAAAAGGGGATGTTATCATTATCATTTGCTATGCTCAAATGGAAGTGGAAAAAGCAAAACAATTTAAGCCTACTCTTATTTTTCCTAACGAATCAACCAATCAACTCAATTAAGGTTTGAATTCTTTAAAATCTATTCTAAAAGTCGTCCTACCCTTGGGGGTTGGCTTATTCTTTATTTACTTAACGGTGAGTGCAACAACAGCTGAAGAACGCGAACTAATCTTCAGTTATATTAAAAATGCAGACTATCGATTTTTATTACTCTCTGTTTGTTTTGGGATTTTTAGCCATCTTTCACGTGCTTACCGATGGAAGTATCTTCTTGCTCCTTTAGGTTATAAACCCAGATTTATTAACTCAACTTTAGCCGTACTAATTGCATACATCGCTAACCTTGGAATCCCTCGTTCTGGAGAAATATTGAGAGCCACAACTTTAAGTTCCTACGAGAAAATTCCATTTGAAAAAACCTTTGGAACAATAATCGCAGAACGTTTGGTCGATCTTATTATTCTACTTGGGTTCATCCTATTAGCTTTGAGTTTGCAGTTTGAACTCATCTGGGGAATGCTGAAAGAGAAACAAATTTCCAGTAATTCACTACTCCTTGGAGGAGCTTTGTTTGTTCTATTCTTTTTTCTTATTTGGTTCCTATTCAAACAAGAAAAATACCCTTTGATTATTAAAATAAAAACCTTTTTAAAAGGACTCTTAGAAGGTATATTAAGTCTAAAAACCATGCCAAATAAAAAGGCCTTTATTGCTCATACTTTGTTTATATGGCTTATGTATTTGGCTATGTTTTATGTGGTAAAATGGACAGTCCCTGAAACAGCAACACTAGGGCTAAATGCTTTACTCCCTACTTTTGTTATTGGAGGTTTAGCGATCTCTGCAACCAATGGAGGAATAGGAATCTATCCTTTTTCAGTGGCCTTGATGCTAGCTGCTTTTGGAATTTCAAACGAGTCTGGATTGGCGTTTGGATGGATCATGTGGACCTCACAAACTTTGATGATCATCGTCTTTGGTAGCCTTTCCTTTTTTGTATTACCTTTAGTTAACCGTCAATAAAAGACTATTTCATTTCCTATGGCCAAAGTTAAAAAAGCTTTTTTTTGTCAAAATTGTGGAGCACAACAAGCCCAATGGCAAGGTCAATGTAATGCCTGCAAAGAATGGAATACTTTAGTTGAAGAAATTATAGAAAAGGAGTCTACAAAAGAATGGGAGACAGCTTCCTCCAAAGAAATAACAAGCCCCATTCGAATGGATGCTATAGAAATAGCTGAGGTCCCTCGAATTAAAACAAAAGATGAAGAATTAAATAGAGTATTAGGCGGAGGACTCGTTCCTGGATCTGTAATCCTTTTAGGAGGAGAACCCGGAATCGGTAAATCTACTCTCCTACTTCAAGTATCTTTAAGCTTAACTACAAATGTTTTATATGTTTCTGGAGAAGAAAGCCAACAACAAATAAAACTTAGAGCAGACCGTATGGGTCTGAGTGGAAAAAACTGCTTTGTTTTAAGTCAAACAGAAACTCAAAAAATTTTTCAACAAATTCAAAAAGTAAAGCCAGATCTTCTCATAGTGGATTCTATTCAAACTCTTCACAGTAATTATATTGAAAGTGGAGCGGGAAGTGTTTCTCAAATAAAAGCTACTGCAGGAGAACTAATTCAATTTGCAAAGAGTACGAATACTCCTGTTATCCTCGTAGGACATATCACCAAAGATGGAAATATTGCTGGGCCAAAAATCTTAGAACACATGGTCGATACCGTACTTCAGTTTGAAGGGGACAGAAACCATATTTATCGAATCCTTAGAGCACAAAAAAATCGTTTTGGTGCTACCTCCGAAATTGGAATCTATGAAATGCTAACTCAAGGCCTACGTCAAGTTACCAATCCAAGTGAGGTCCTTATTTCTGAAAAAGAAGAGAGCCTAAGTGGTAATGCAATTGCTGCTACAGTAGAAGGCATTCGCCCTTTAATGATCGAAGTACAAGCATTGGTTAGTACTGCCGTTTATGGAACACCTCAGCGAAGTAGTACAGGATTTAATGCCAAACGTCTTAACATGCTTTTAGCAGTTCTTGAAAAAAGAGCGGGATTTGCCTTGGGCAGTAAAGATGTTTTTATCAATATTACTGGAGGAATGAACATAGAAGACCCTGCTTTGGATCTCGCAGTCATTGCTGCATTACTTTCCAGTTATCACGACATTCCGCTTCCACAAAATGCTTGCTTTGCTGCTGAAATTGGTCTTTCAGGCGAAATTCGTCCTGTTGCCAAAGCAGAAATCAGAATCCAAGAAGCAGAAAAACTTGGTTATGAAAACATTACAATCTCAAAATTTTCTAAACTAGGTTCGGCCTCTAAATCAATTAAAATTCAAGCTTTTTCTAAAGTTGAAAACTTGGTTGAATTTCTTTTTTAATTTCATCTAATTTTAAAAAAAGAAATACCTTTATCTAACTAAAATCTCTCACCATGGACAAAATCGTAAAACAGTTTCTAGACGAAGTCAGTGCAAAAAATCAAAATGAACCTGAATTCATGCAAGCGGTTGCAGAAGTTGCTGAAACAGTGATTCCATATATTGTTCAACATGATATTTACTACGGACAAAATATTTTACTCCGAATGGCAGAACCAGAACGTGTTTTATCCTTTCGTGTTGCATGGATTGACGACAAAGAAGAAATTCAAGTCAACCGTGGATATAGAGTACAAATGAATTCAGCAATTGGTCCCTACAAAGGAGGATTGCGTTTTCATCCTAGTGTAAATTTAAGTGTCTTAAAATTTTTAGCCTTTGAACAAACATTCAAAAACAGTTTAACCACACTTCCCATGGGAGGTGGAAAAGGAGGCTCGGATTTCAATCCTAAAGGAAGATCTGATACCGAAGTAATGCGATTTTGTCAAAGTTTTATGACAGAACTTTACAGTCATATTGGTCCCAATCGTGACGTCCCAGCCGGCGACATTGGCGTGGGAGGAAGAGAAATAGGGTATTTATTCGGTCAGTATAAACGCCTTCAAAATGAGTTTACTGGAGTCCTTACAGGAAAAGGAGCCTCTTTTGGAGGATCACTCATCCGACCTGAAGCAACAGGATATGGTGTGGTCTATTTTACCGAAAAGATGCTAGAGTATCAAGGAAATAGCATAAAGGGGAAAACCATAGCAGTTTCTGGCTCTGGAAATGTAGCGCAATATGCTACAGAAAAGTGCATCCAATTAGGAGGTAAAGTGGTCACACTTTCTGATTCATCGGGTTACATAATGGATCCAGACGGAATAGACGCAGAAAAACTTGCCTTTATTATGGATCTAAAAAATGTGAAAAGGGGACGTATTAAAGCCTATGTAGATCAATATCCAAAAGCTTCTTTTCATCCTGGCAAAACGCCTTGGGAAGTTCCTTGTCAAATTGCGCTGCCATGTGCAACACAAAATGAACTTAATGGAAGTGATGCAACAATTTTATTGAAAAATGGGTGCCTCTGTGTAGGTGAAGGTGCTAATATGCCCTGTACTCCCGAAGCAATTACACAGTTCAAACAAAATAAAATATTATTTGCCCCTGGGAAAGCCTCAAATGCTGGAGGGGTTGCAGTCTCAGGATTAGAGATGGCACAAAACTCCTTACGCTATAGTTGGACAAGAGAAGAGGTTGACAACCGCTTACAAATCATAATGTCAGACATCCATCAATCATGCTTAAAATACGGTGAACAGAATGGGTTTGTTGACTACGTTAAAGGGGCAAATATTGCCGGTTTTGTTAAAGTTGCCGATGCGATGCTCGCACAAGGTGTCGTTTAATTTTTGAGTTCGAGTGCATACTTCAACTGAGGCCTTGGCCCTTACTACGGTGAAATATGGTGACTCTAGTTTAATTGTTGCCTGTTATACAAAAGAGTATGGATTACAATCCTACATGCTAAAGGGAATATTAAACTCTCGAACTAATAAAAAAATCCCTAAATCTCTTTTTGAGCCCCTCAGCCTTTTGGAATTGGAATCTCCAAAAAATCCCGCAGACCGACTTGGCTTTATTAAAGAAGCCAAACTTCATTACCCCTATCAAACCAT
>ENA-ORDA01001993-ORDA01001993.1-marine-metagenome-genome-assembly--contig:-NODE-1993-length-16148-cov-3.298861_pt1 | contig 16148 bp, 17 predicted proteins | sample MGYA00237778_ERZ508506 | MGnify/ENA primary metagenome ERZ508506 (study PRJEB26177, sample SAMN06267891) | marine metagenome | isolation source: Monterey Bay, California, USA | place: Pacific...
CTAAATCATTAGTGAAATGGTGCGGGTTCTAGAGCATCATATGTTTTTGGGGCTAGGGGTAAAAAATGAAAAAAGTATTACTTTTAGTGGGCCTGCTAAGCGCCTTCAATCTGTTCGCTGAACAAGATGGTCAGATATCAGAGCTCAATGGCATCAATATATGGTGGCAGGATCACGGCGACCCAAAGCATCCCGCTGTGCTACTCATTATGGGTTTGAATTCCAACAGCAAAGTTTGGTCTGAGCAATTTGTGCAAGGCATCGTAGAAGAGGGCTTTTATGTCATCGTTTATGATAATCGTGATATTGGTAAAAGCACTTGGGTAACGGACGAACCCGCACTAATAAGCTTTATAAAAGCGCTGCCCACTTTCCTGATAGAAGCCTTTGTTGACGGCATTTTTACGTTTATCTTTGATGAGGCAGGCCGGTTTAACATGGCCAACCCAGCGCCTGCAGAATATGACCTGAACGAAATGGCGTTAGATGGGCTCGCTTTGTTAGATCACCTTGAAGTCGACAAGGCTCACATCGTGGGCGCATCAATGGGTGGCATGATCGCCCAAGTGATGGCGCTGAATTATCCAGGCAGGGTTTCAACGCTAACCGCCATCATGTCGACTCCAGGATTTGATACGCCGGGCTTGTCAGGACCGCATCGAGTGTTCAAAGACGCGATGAAGGATTCGATGGTGCTGAACTTTTTAGAGCAAGAGGAAGAGGCGCTTGTGGTGATAGAACGAGCCTTGACGGGATCGCGCTTTGCCTTCAATGAAACGCTTTTTAGGCAGGAGGCAAGAAAGAGGCTCCAACAAGGAATCAATACGGCCAATGCCCAAATTGCAGCCGTGGGCGCCAGTCCCAATCGGTTTGATCGACTACAGGAAATCCAAATACCCACGCTGATTGTTCACGGAACCGAAGATCCGCTCATCCCCATTGATCATGGTCTATCTTTGGCAGAGAACATTCCGAATGCCGCCAAAATGATTATGCAAGGCGTGGGTCATGAGATACCCGAAGCCTTAGTGCCGTCCATCGCGTCCAGGCTCGGAGGCCATTTTAATGAAGTCAAAAAATGAGGGTTCAAAAAATGCCGTATAGCGCTAAGCGTTTTATGTGGATAGGTCATGCGAATACAACGGCCATGGATTTTTCAGAAGAATATTGAGATCTTGAAAAAATGAGCAATGAACAGCCCAACAACCCGCTGCATGGTGTGAAGCTGACGGAAGTTTTGATGCGTCTTCACCAGCATTATGGCTGGGATGGGTTGGCCGAGAGGATCAATATCAACTGTTTTAAAAGTGATCCTTCAATTAAGTCATCACTGAAATTTCTACGCAAAACCGAATGGGCTCGAGAAAAACTAGAAACATTGTATGTTGCGACCTTTGACATCAATTCAGTAGGGTCGGGTACTCGATAATTCTTACCCGTTAGTGCAGTACAAAAGCCTCCACCGGGCCTCAATTATGGTGAGTGGCTCTTAAAGCGCCCGCAACGGTTGCGTCATAGTGATATTCAAAACAGAAAACTTTAAGCAATCGAACTCCAGAGGGGCCGGTCAACCGGAAACCCAACAGGCCTCAGTGTTCATAACGTCTGGAGTACGCCGTTGGACCGCCATGCGGCGAGTTGAAGGGCGCCGGAAAAGATTGTTGAGATTCTAGGCCTGATTAGTGTTCTTCCAAAAGCCTAGGAGAAGCGCGGTTCGCGAGTTTTGGTGGACAACGTCTTGTCGGGGTTTGACTTAAATTGGGTCCCGATGTGGAGGCGGGTGGTTCCGGCGATGCTCGAAATCATGCCAAGCATGCAACAAAATAAATGCATGTTAAGGTTGCTGAAAAGCGCTCAAAAATATCGGAGATTGAAAAGGGTTAGCGTAAGGTTGTTGAAGAAGCCCTGCAGCATATCCTGGCAACGTTCTGTAAGGCGCCAGCGGTCTTGGGCGGTGATTAAATTGGTTGCGTCGGCATGATCTATGACAAGCCGCTCCAAGAGAATGTTAAAAGTTTCGGGGGTGAAAAAAATGAAAATCAGTATTTCAATTATTGCTGTCGTATTGGTTTTGGGCGCCCTTATGATTGATCAGCGGACAAACCTGTTTATTTACGCGATGACGAATAATGAATTGCCCGAGTTGTTGCCGCCGAAAGATGAAGGTGAAGCCGTCGTCTGGTTTGATGATTACTACACAGTTCAGAAAATAGATGAACGAACCTTTGCCATTGGCGAGCCTCGATATTACCAATTTAATTTCAATTACTTGATACTGGGCGAAACCCGCGCGATTATTTTCGATGCCGGGACCGGGCAGCGAGACATTCGCGCCGTTGTGGAAAGCCTGACAGACCTTCCGCTGACCTTTATTCCCTCCCATTTACATTATGATCATATTGGCAACGAGGTTGTTTTCGAAAAAACAGCATTGGTCGATTTGCCGCATTTAAGGCAGCGTGCTGTTGATAATAGATTATCGCTCACACGGCTTGAGCACCTTGGTGAGGTCGAAGGCTATGACTTGCCCGAGTTGATGATCAGTGAATGGCTCGTCCCAAATGAGACGATTGATTTAGGTAACAGACCGCTATTAGTGCTCTATACCCCTGGGCACACAGAAGACTCGATCTCGCTTTTTGATCAGGAATCGGGCTACCTGTTTGCAGGAGATTTTCTGTATCCTGGACAATTGTATGGATTTTTGCCGAACAGCAATATGGGCGATTATTTACAGGGCGCTCAAACAATCGAATCGGTGAGTGGCGATAGCTTGCGAGTATTTGGCGCACATCGAGATGCTTCCTTAGGGGTTCCCGAACTCAACTTGGAAACCGTTATTCGACTGCGCAAGACATTAAACGGCATTCGATCTGGCGCGTTGGAATCGATCGGAACCTACCCTGTAATCTACGAGATCGATGATAGAGTGCAACTGCTGTCAGAGCCAAAATGGCTGCAGGATTGGACTCCGATGTATCCAGCCTTAGACACCAAAAATCATTAGTTTCATCGGCGATTTTGCGCGAGTGTGGGGCCTCTGTCGATGATGCATTCGTCGCGGTTGGTTCTGAATCTGCCAGCGGAACCAGTGAAGGACTGGGCGCGAATAGGATCCATCAGAGCGCCAGGAGAACTAAATCGCATGAGGTCATTGCGCTGGCAATCAAGGTCAACCATCTTGTTCTGGAATAGGGCTGCGATATGAACGACAACACTGCGCAGCCACTCTGGCAGCCGAGCCGAGAACGAATCAAAGCCAGCAACCTCAAGCGCTTTGCTGAAAGTCTTGAGCGCGAACTTGGCAAACGCTTCGACGACTATGAATCCCTGCATGCGTGGTCTTGTGAGGCGCCCGAATTTTTCTGGGCTCAGATATGGCGATTCACAGAGATTCGTGCGTCGCGCCAGTGGGATGCGGTGCTGAGTGATGCAGACCAGTTTCCGGGCGCACGGTGGTTCGAGGGCGCGCGCCTGAATTTTGCTGAAAATCTTTTGCGCCATCGCAGTGACAGGCTGGCGCTGATCGCTCGGCTAGAAAATGGCGCGCGCAAATCGCTGACTTATAACGAGCTCTTTGATCAAGTCTCTGAATGCGCCGCTGGTTTGCGCCAACTGGGCGTCGTCAGTGGCGATCGGGTGGCGGGCTTCATGCCGAATATTCCCGAGACGATTGTCGCAATGCTGGCAACGGCCAGCATCGGCGCAATTTGGTCTTCGTGTTCACCGGACTTTGGCATCAATGGCGTGATGGACCGCTTTGGACAGATTGAACCCAAGGTTTTGTTTGGTTGCGATGGCTATTTTTATAATGGCAAAACCATCGATACGCTACCGCGCCTTAAAGCGATTTGCAGCAACATTGAGAGTATTGAACAGCTGGTGGTGGTGCCGGTCATCCAAGATGCTGTGGCAGTCGACGGCTTTGGCAATGCCGTCTTATTTCACGATTTCTTGTCAGCGCATCGCGGTGCTGAGCTTTTCTGCGAGCAACTGCCGTTCAATCATCCGCTGTACATTATGTATTCCTCCGGGACCACCGGCGCGCCCAAGTGCATTGTCCACAGCGCTGGCGGCACGCTCATTCAGCATTTGAAAGAGCACCAACTGCATGTCGATCTAAAGCCCTCAGACCGGCTGTTTTATTTTACGACCTGTGGCTGGATGATGTGGAACTGGTTGGTCAGCGGCTTGGCCTCAGGAGCCACCTTAGTGCTGTATGACGGCTCGCCGTTTTATCCAGACGCTAAGGCCCTGATCGATCTGGTTGAGGCCGAGCAGGTCAGTATTTTTGGCACCAGTGCAAAATACCTCAGTGCCTTAGAAAAAGCAGGCGTTAAGCCGGAGAAAACGCATGATTTGAGGCCTCTGCGCACGATACTGTCTACAGGCTCGCCGCTATCGCAAGAAAGCTTTCGTTACGTGTATCGCGACATCAAAGCGGATCTCTGTCTGGCGTCGATTTCTGGCGGCACCGATATTATTGCCTGCTTTGTATTGGGCAATCCCTGGTTGCCGGTTTGGGCGGGCGAGATTCAATGTCGCGGGCTCGGTATGGCCGTTGAAATCTGGGATGACCAGGGCCGCGCGGTTTGGCAGGAAAAAGGGGAGCTTGTCTGTATCAAGCCGTTTCCGAATGCGCCGATTTATTTCTGGGGTGATCCAGATCATAAAAAGTACCGAGCCGCCTACTTCGAAACCTACCGCGGCATCTGGGCGCAGGGTGATTATGGTGAGATTACAGCGAACGACGGAATGATCATTCACGGCCGATCGGATGCGGTGTTAAATCCCGGCGGCGTTCGAATCGGTACGGCGGAGATTTATCGTCAGGTGGAAAAATTAAGTGAGGTTCTCGACAGCATTTGCATCGGTCAAAATTGGGAGGGTGATGTCAGGGTCGTACTATTTGTGGTGTTGCGGGCAGGCCTGGCGCTCGATGAGGCGCTGCAAGCGCGGATTCGCAGCACGATCCGGCGCGAGACCACACCTCGGCACGTGCCCGCAAAAATTATTGCGGTGACCGATATTCCAAGAACGATTAGCGGCAAGATTGTGGAGCTGGCCGTGCGCAACGTCGTGCATGGCGAGGCTGTGACGAATACCGATGCGCTGGCCAACCCGGAGGCTTTGGCGCAGTTCAAGGATCTTGCTGAACTCGCGGGTTAACCCAGATACTTCAATCTCTGAACAGCAAATCTTGCGCGGTTGGGGCAACTAGACCGTAAGCCTTACCCCAGTTGGGCTAAGACAAGCCCATCAAGTCCAACATGTTACCGAAGTAAAATTTATCCATTGTTGCGGCATCACAGTCGGTCATGGTGCGCTCAAACTTACCGATGGGGTCGTTCGTGCCTTCTGGATGAGGATAGTCGGACGCGAATACCAGCATGTCCGGCCCGACGTTTTCAATAATCCAACCGACCGGCTCACCTGCGAAGGGCGAGACCTTTATGTGACGTTTTGCCGTTACCGAGGGCGCCTCAGTGAATTTACGGCTGCGCTTCAGTAGGTTTGCTGTGAAGTCCAGTTGGTGCAGCCAGGAGGGTAACCAGTAAGCGGCATGCTCCATGCTCATCACGCGTAGATTGGGATGGCGCGTAAAGACGTCGTCAAAAATCATGGCGGATAGAAATAGTTGCGCGCTGGCGCCGATGTTCAGCAGGGACAGTTCGCCCGCCGGGGCATCGCCGCCCAGCGCGAGTTCATTTTTGCCGTTGTTTTTGAAGCTCGGCGACACCGGGTTGTAATCCCCATTGGCGGCAACATGTATGCCGGCTGGGATACCGCGCTCAGCAAAACCGGCCCAGATCGGATCAAAATCAGGGTGGGTATAGGATTTGTTGTCTGGGTTTGGCTCGTTCGTCGGCAGCAGGAAGGTATAACAACCATCATCGAAGCCTTGGTCCATGATGGCTTTAGCGCGCTCGGGTCCCAGGTTCAGTGGAATATAGCCAACCGCTTTTAAGCGCGCGTCATGGGCGCAGAAATTCGCCATGGCGCGGTTAAGCGTCGTTGAGGTCGCCGCCAGCGCGTCGCCATGGGCTGCGTGCAGCGTCTGATGAAAAGAGTAGGTCGGCAGTACCCACTGCATCTCAAAGCCCAATAAATCTAGCGTATGCGAACGCTCGATAGGATCAAAAGCCCCGAGCCGGCTCCACCCACTTTTGGTGTTGTCCATGAGCGCCGCTTCAAACTTGGCCATCGCCGCAGGGTCGCTTTGCCTGCGTGCCAGTAGCTCACGCCCTCGATCTAAGCCCGCTTGCGGCACTGCCAGGCCTTTTTGCGCATGCATTGAGGGTACAAGATCGAGGTGCTCAGGACGCGCTGCGTTGTGTAGGAAATCTTCCAGTTCAAAGAGGTGCGAATCTACATCGATGATGCGTCGGTGAGCGGCGTAGGTCATGGTGGGATCCTGTTTATTTTTGCTTTAGCCGATTAAAAGTAACGGCGCTATTTTAGGTTGTCAATAATAAGGATAGGGTTTTTCCATGGTTTCCCCTCGATCAAGAACTAGACTATCACTCGATGCGCGCCGTCAGCAGCTGCTCGATACGCCCCAAGGGATGCTGATTAGCAGGGGCTTACGGGCGTTTACCATGGAAGGGTTAGCAAAAAGCTGCGGCAGCGTCGGCGCCCTTGGTCTAAAACTATTTCGCTGACCGGACCGAGTTGCTGCAAGCCCTCCTCAAGCGGGAGTACCAGTTGTTTGTCGAGGAATTCAGTTCGCTGGCACGGGACGTGCAAAATTTTGAAGACATTGTCTGCATCTCTGTCACCACCAATTTTGATCATCAAGCGCCGGGGCACGTTTTACCCTTGCTGCTGTCCCAACCCGAACTATCGGATTGCCTAAAAGTCGAATGAGATCGGCATCGCCGTCAAAATGGTCGCTTTCTGGTTCGAGCGGCTGCCGAGCAATTCAGTTAAGTCCACGTCAAGCCGGCCTGGTGGTCAGCATGTCATCAGGTGCTTCCAGCGCCGCAGCGGAACTTGCGGCGAGCGCGAGCCTTTGAATCCCAATTGGATTATAGCTCTCAAAGAAAAGGACCATTTCCAACGGCTCGCACTTAGAATGCTGTCGCGAAAAAATAGAAGATGATGGCGCTCAGGAATGTTTTGGGCTGCACCGCAATGGTTAATTTTTGAAAATAAATGTACTCGGCAGGGTGATGCGCCCGGCTAAGGCTGCAAGCAGGCGCCAAATCGAACATAAAGAGGGGTCAGCTCTTAGCGGTGCTGCTGAGTTGTCGAAATTTCAATGGGCTGATGCCATACCATTGTTTGAAAGCGCGACTGAATGCAGAAAGCGAACCGTAACCCAACTGGTGCGATACGGTTTCTAGGTCATCAGAAGTAAAGGATGCCCCGCCCTTGGTCAATAGTAGTGCGGCATCGGCCGCCAAAAAGGTTGTTTTAATGTCGTTAAAACTAGAACCCTGTTCGCTGAGTCGACGTTTGAAAGACGTCTGCGAAAGGCCAACTTCTTTGGCAAGGTCTACAAGTCTGATCGATTGTTGGGCCCGACGTCGATGCGCGAGTTTGGTGAGCAGTGTCCTTTTAAAAACGGTTGGTCTTACTGATTCGTTAAAATAGGGTTCAATCAGTGCCTGAATTAGGGCGTACTCAGCAGGATTAGCTGTTGGCATCGGTCTCTCGAGTGTGTCCCGCGATATGGCAATTTGGATCGGCAATTGATTCAGTACTGAAGGTGAAAGTGCTGAGCTTAAAGGGTGTGCACTAGAATATAAGTGCGTTGTCGTACTTGGGGCAAGCCCTAGGTTCTGACTCTGCCCCATGTAAAAGGTTCCGTCTCCAGAAAGCTGCAATAAGTAATGCCTAATCTCTCTGGCGATCGGCGTGTTGAAGTAGAGTGTAATAAAAACGCTTTCGGCGCTTTCGGTGAGAACGCTTGAGTAAACGTTGGTCCCAAGCGAGGCCATGATCATCGTTGAGTGAAGCGCCTCAAGAAGGTTTGGCGCGGTTGCAATCAACAGATTTCTGACGCCGAGCTCAGGGCCTGACGCCTTCATGCTCGCCATGGCTTTTTGTATGGGGAGGTCTGACGTTCTTGCAAGATGTTGTAAAGCTTTTGTCGCGACGGTCAAGTTAATGCGTGGGAAAGCCGATCGGTTTGCGTCGAGCACGGCCTCATTAAATTCCTGCTGAAAACTTTGCCCGTCGAAAGCGCCTTGGTCCTTCCAGCTACTCAGAAGCGAGACAATATAGCCTCCGAGGTAAAACTCTTGTCGCTGCTCGTCCATAATCATCAACGATTTTGTTTAGCTTTTATGGCACCTGATAGTGCTCATCAAGCTTACAACATATAAGCGGTAAGGACGATCGATGCGCTTAGATCACAAAGAAAGAGACCCGCTTTTTGAGTCGCTCGAAAATACGGATTAACGAACAAAAAAAGCATTTCGGGCCCGTGTAGGCGGGTTGTCAAAAAGGAGGCTTGCTGCTGATTATGGGGTAGCTTGGAGGCAACGTGAATATCACTGGGCTAATGCTAATTCACTCGGTCTTGAGTAGGCTCAAAATTTTCTGCTCAATCATTTCATGGGTTTGCTTCATGGACGCAAGCGATTCTTCTAGAGACAATATAGTCCTGCGTTCTTTGTACAATAATCGGGTTAAGGGACTAATGTCCTCCTTAAATCGATCGAGACGATAAAGGTTGCCTAATAGCTCGATTTCAAAGTTACAATCGCTTTGTTCAATTGAGCCTTCTGGGCACGTATTCTGTGCTTTTTGCATCATTAGACGGATTTCTTGAGCTTGGTTCATCGTTGCTTTTTCCTTCTAATTGTTCGGAGGCCTAGAGCGCGAGGCCTAAGATGGACCCAAATCTGACATTTACGATACGAGGAATCCAAAATAGGTTCTTATCAATAGAGACCTTTTTAGATGCCCCGGCGAACTCGTAAGTCGTTTCGTTCGGTTTTTAAGCGTTGTGCAACTAAGACGAGGCGCCGATCTTTTTAATAGGCGCCCACGATGTAGATGATGAAAAATGGTACCGCAATAGGCCTGCCCTTGAGGATTTGGATGGGCTCGGCCAAATAGCGAAAACTTTCGCCGCTGAGATAAACGTTTGAATAAAAGTATTGAAGTCTCCGAACCTTGGCCCAGGCTGAATAGACGCCCAAGGTTATAATCGTAAGCGAGAGATTTACGATCCAAATCTTAAAATATTCTTGACCCTCACCGCGAAATTCAAAAGGAATGCTCGCAGACGCCGTCCGCGCGTTATCGTCAGTTGTTTCGGTCAAATCCATGCTGTTTTACCCCCGGTCTAAAAAATTGAATAACAATAAAATTATTCATATGTGATTTTAGAGTGACATGTGATGGGTGCCGTGACAATAATAGTTCCATTTTGGTTATAAAAAGACGGCTTCAGGTTAGGCTGAAAATTTACGGCAACGGCTAGAGCGATTAGGTTCTAGGTTCGGCACAGCATAGTGGTTGCGGCCAGCGCCATTCGGCTGAGTTACTTTAGTACTTTCGGTCTGTCAACGGATGCGAAGCACAACGGGGCTTGCAATGGATAACAACAGCCTTTTGCTCGTTTTTGTGTTTTTGTCTACTGGGTTTTTAGCGCGGATTAATTCTCAATTGTTCTGCTTGTCGCGTGTTCAATCCTCGCCGGATTAAACGTGTCGGGAATCAAGATGCTCTAATTGTTAGGCAACCCATCAGTGTTTATGGGCTTGGAGTCTACATGTTAAGTATTACTGCTTTTACCTGTGGCGACGTTACTAACCGATTATTCGAGCGCGATCGCCCAAACGCTTAAGGCCTACCGGTAAAGGCGAGCTTAGGGAAACAGCATGATTGTTTATACCGTAGGCACCTTTGATAGGTTGCATGTTGGGCATCTTAGGTTGCTTGAGCATTCTCAAAAATTAGGCTGTGTCGTGGCGGCTGGGGTTGCCTCCGATCGGGTTGTCCATTCTTATAGGCCAAACAAGCCGGTAATTCCGCTTGAACAACGGATGCAAAGGCGCCGCGCATTGCGGTTTGTTGATGCCGTCATGCCTTATTATGATCTTGAATATGGATCGGGTTGTCGGACAGTGGCAGCCGATATCTTCGTCGTGGGTGAGGCTTGGGGAAATAAAGCGCACAACTTCGCTGTGGAGGCGCATATGATGGACCAAGGTGGCGAAATCGGGAAGGTGCAATCTGATTTACGAACCGCCTCCACGCAAATTAAACAAACTGTTAAGGCGCAACCGGCTCGAACACTGGCTGTTGCCGTTTAACGCGCGCCGGCGCAGATGATGGCCGACCCCCCAAAGCTGTAACGCAGGATGTGAGCAGAACGCTTTTTTGGTAAAGGCCAAAGTGAGAGGTGGTGTCTAATCGGTCCACATCTGCTGAGGCTTGCGGGTGGCAAAACCGAGTTGCACATCTGATTACGTCAAGGTTCTGCGAGAGCAGGGTGGGCGCTAAGATGACGGCCCAACCTTGCCGGTACCTTGGCATCATGCGACCAATGCACAGGCAAAACTGGGTGTGTCTTTTTAATGCAACGCTTGGACTTAAGCCAACCGATGCAGTGCGCAAATCTTGTTGCCGGCGGGGTCCCGCAAGTAGGCTAAGTAAATACCCGTTCCGGGTCGTTCACCGGGTGGGTCCTCCAAGGTTGCGCCGCCGTTATCAAGGCCTGCTTGATGCCAAGCATCCGCTTCGGCTGGGGTTGCTGCCGCAAAACCAACGGTGCCGCCGTTCGCGCCGCAAGCAGGCTCGCCATTTATAGGCGTCGACAGCGAGAAGATACCCGTCGGTGTGAAATAAAAGCAGCGGCCTTTATCGTCCATGTTGCCCGGTGGGTGACCCAAAGCCCCTAAGGTTGCATCGTAAAATTTCTTTGAAGCGGCCATGTCGTTGGTGCCGACCATTATATGACTGAACATTATGTATCCTTTTAATCGTGGAACTTAGACGTTTACCTGATCCCTCGGATCATGCCATTCTTGGGTTCGATAGGGCAAGGCGGACGGCACTTGGCTGCAAAGGTTGGGGCCGCCTGTCTGGTCCAGAATGATGGCTCGCCTGACAGGCGGCGCCTAAACCTTATGCTGAGATACGCAATTCGGTCATTTCTTAAGCGACTGGCGAGTGTGTTGATTCAAAATGGGCCCACCGTAGGAGACCAACCATGAAGTATTCAGTCGCATTCGCCTCGGAAGTAGATTCTTGGAAATGGGCAAAACGCGCCGAAGCACTGGGTTTCCACGCAGCTTGGTTTTACGACACACAGCTACTGAATCCGGACGTTTTTATCTGCATGGCGCTTGCCGCGCACGAAACCACAACCATTCGCTTGGGCACGGGGGTCTTGGTGCCTTCGAATCGCATTGAACCGGTGACGGCCAATGCGTTTGCCAGTCTAAATCGCCTCGCGCCGGGTCGGATTGATTTTGGGGTGGGCACTGGGTTTACCGCCAGGCGCACGATGGGCCTCAGCGCCATACCGCTGGCTCGAACGAAGGTGTATATCGAGCGGGTTCAGCAGTTGTTGGCAGGCGAGACCGTTGAATGGGACTTTGAATCCCAGCGCCGAAAAATCAAGTTTCTGAACCCGGATTTAGGGCTCATTAACCTTGAGGACGAGATTCCGTTATGGGTTTCGGCCTTTGGTCCCAAGGCAATGAAACTCGCCGCAGAATTGGATGCAGGCTGGCTGAATTTTGGTATTAATGGCGCGGATAAAGCGCTCGAGAGTATGCAGCAGGCCTGGCAGGAGGCGGGACGTGCGCCAAGTGAGCTCAAATCGAATCTGTTTTTTCTCGGCGCGGTCCTAACCGGTGACGAGGCCGAAGATGACGCCAAGTTAATGGCTCAGGGCGGACCGCTCACCGCGGTGATGTTCCATAATCTTGCTGACGAGGTTGGCGCTATGGGCGGACGTAATCTGCCGATGGGTCCCCTCAGCAACTTGCTTGGGGACTATTTGTCTGCCCATGATCAGTATGGGCCAGAGGATGCCAAATACCTCACCAATCACCGCGGACATTTAATGTTTGTGCGGCCGGAAGAGACGCATATTAGTCCGGAGTTGGTTCGTAGCACGACCTTAAGTGGCACCGAAAGTGAACTCATTACATCGTTAAGTGCGCTCAAAGCCGCAGGCTATACAGAAGTAACGATTCAACTCGTCCATGATCACGAGGCGGCGCTGGAAGATTGGGCGAAGGTTTTTGCTCAGGTGGCATAAGGCTTAGGGTTTAGCTTCGATGGGGCCTGCTGAGAAGGCGTTTAGAATCGGGCAGTCCGGTCGGTCATCTCCGGTGCACTGGTTAGCCAGCGTTTGGAGCTCCAAGGTCAGCGTGGTTAGGTCATCCAGTTGTTTTTGCAAGAGCGCGAGCTTTGACAGGGTAATCTTTTTGACGTCTCGGCTCGGGCGACCATGATCCTCGTACAAGGAAAGCAGCTCCCGACATTCTTCGATCGAAAAATTGAATTGTCTTGCGCGTTGAACAAAGCCAAGCTTCTGACAGCTTCGGTCATCATAAAGCCTGTAGCCCGCGGGGGTTCTGCCGGTTGCCAAAACCAATCCAACTTCGTCGTAGTAACGAATGGTCTTTACCGGCAAATTGGTTCGCTTTGATGCATCATTAATGGTGAGCATGGCGGTTGACCCTCCTGTTACTGGAGGCTTTATAGTCTCACGATGCAAACGGTAACGACAACTGAAAAAACACCTGGGCTGCTCGAGCTCAACTGGCGCTGCCGGCATACATGGCGGACGGCCTCGTATAATACGCTTTGGTGTCTTTTGGGTTGTTCGATCGGGGACATGGGCACGATTTTATTTTTCCAACTCAGCGGTATTGCCTGGCCCGTGATGGCCATTATGAGTCTGGCCATTGTCAACGGCCTGCTCACCTCGATTGCCTTGGAAACCGTGATTTTAAGCCGTCAAATGGCGCTTGCGATGGCCTTTAAAACGGCGATTGGCATGTCGCTGATCTCTATGGTGTCGATGGAAGTTGCAATGAATGTGGTGGATGTTGCTATGACGGGTGGGGCGCGCTTGTCGCTGACGGTGATCCCGTTCATGTTGGCGGCTGGTTTTATAACCCCGCTTCCGTACAACTATTGGCGATTAAAGGCCTTGGGTAAAGCCTGTCACTAAGCATCGGTCACCTTCAAACAGTGTGGCAAGCGGCAGCGTAAAATACCTAGAGAAAGGACTTAACGTCATAAAAGGCAGACGCGGCACATGAAAAGAAACATCGATCAAGTCGACAGCACGCGCGCCCGGTCTTCGCTGACAGCGCTGTTGATCCTGTGCTTGAGTCTTTCGGGTATGGGCGGGCATGTCCATGCGATGATCGCGGTGACCGATTCAGGGGGCGTCGAGGATCATCATAACGAGATGCCCGGGATGTCCCACCATGATGGGCATGAGATGCGCTCTGCGATGATGGCCCCAACCGATGCTGATGAGGCCTGCTGCCAGGATCAAGCCTCCTGCCAGTGCAGCGCCATTCCACAATTTCTTGGCGCGTCGAATGAACCGCCACCGCTGCATCGTGTCATGCCGCAGCGGTCGCCAAAAGTCTCTGATTTTATTGTTGATATCGTTCCGCCACCACCAAAACCAGCCTGATTGAGTCTCGAGTATTCGAATCAAACTTTAATCAGGGGATTAAAATGTCTCTTCAGATCAACCCGCGCAAGCCTCAAAGGCTGCGTGTCGCGCTTGCATTAAGGCAAGCAAGTCGTCTTGCTGCCCGGTCGGCCAAGTCTCTCGTCACGGTCATGAAACGGAATAAAAGAATGTTGGGGCAGGGGGCCTGGTCATGGGGGCTCGTATTGTTTGCCTCAGCCGGTAATTCCGGCGCAGCAGAGTTGACCCACATCACCTTAAAAACGCTCATCGAAACCGCACAAGCCCAGGATCCCTGGCTTGCGGGCAGTCGCTACCGACAAGCCCGTGAGGAAGCCTTTCGCGATGGCGCCGTCGGGTTACCAGCGCCGACGGTAACCTTGGGGCTAAGCAATGTCCCGACCAATAGCTTTAACCTGAATCAGGAACCCATGACGCAGTTCCAACTAGGGGTGCATCAGACGCTGCCAAGAGGACGCACGGTTGCCTTGACTCGGCAGAAATTCGATCAGAAAGGCCTGATTCAGACTCACGCGCGAAGCGCACGAAAAGCCGACATTGTGCGTCAGGTCTCGCAATTGTATCTGGAGATTTTTCGGTATCAGCAAACAGCGGCACTGATTGAAACGGATCTAACGCTGTTCGATCAGTTAATCGAGAATGCGCTGTCTCAATACACAACGGGCGCCTTGGGCTTTCATCAGCAAGAGGTGATTCAAGCGCAAACTGAACGTAGCCGTTTGATTGATCGGCTCAACCTCGCCCGACAGCAGCAAGACCAAGGTTACGCTGCGCTCTCGGCCTGGCTTGGCCATGGCGCAGCAGATGATCGAATGCACATCGAGGGTGCGTTGTCGCAATTGTTTCCGGTTCCAGCTGTTGCGCTGATCCAAAACCCGGTCCTAAAAGCACAGGCATTAGCCGAGGCGTTTGCCGCGCATCCAGTCGTTCGAGGCCTTGATCAAGGGGTCAACGCCGCGGAGACCGAAACAAACCTCGCGGCAGAGCGCTCAAAGCCACAGTGGGGTATCAATGCGCGCTACGGTCAGCGGCAAGATAGCGCGCTGGGTGCATCGCGCGCGGATTTCCTATCCCTTGGCGTGAGCTTTGATCTACCCATAATGAACCGACGGCAGCAAAATAGTCAGGTCATAGCGGCCGTTGCGGATCGAGAAAGCGTTAAAACCGATCGCGCGCTGATGCTACGTCAAATTAAAGCGGGCTACGACCAAGCGGCCCTGAATTACAAGCATTTGTTAGTGCGTCAGCAGCACTTCAAAACGCAGCTATTGCTGCAGGTATCGGAAGAAGCCGCAGCAAGCCTTGCGGCCTACACAACTGAGTCCGGCTCTTTTTCAGATGTGCTACAGGCCAATATGAGCGGTCTTAAAATTAAAACGGATGCGTTGAATGTCGAGGTTGATCTGCATCAATCAATCATAGATCTGAGTTATTACTTGGTGGCCACAAATGCCTCCAGCGAGATAACGTTGGGTGGGGCGTCCTTTGAGGCGCGTTTGCAGAGGACAGTCAAATGAACCTAATACGTCGTCATCCGGTTGTAATGGGCTTAATCATTATGGTTTCGGCGGCATCGGGTGCTGGCGTAAATCATTGGCTCATAGGCGCGACGCCCGCTGGGCAGGATGCCTCGCAGGATGCCTCGCAGAGTGTGCCGCGGGGTTTGATGGCGCCTGAAGCAAGCGACCCCTTGTACTGGGTGGCGCCCATGGATCCCAATTATCGGCGCGATCAGCCTGGTCGCTCGCCGATGGGTATGGCGCTGGTGCCGGTTTACGAAGATGCCGTGAAAACGTCATCCGGTCTTGCCTTGGTTCGGATCTCGCCAGAGGTGATTAATCAATTGGGGGTCCGCACTGCCCCGGTGTCACGGCGACAACTGCAAACGGATCTGGTAACAACCGGCTTCGTCCAATATGACGAGACCAAACTCGCCCACATCCATCCAAGAGTCTCGGGCTGGGTTGAAAAATTGTATGTGACGGCTGCTGGTGATCCGGTTGAAGCCGATATGCCGCTGTACACGTTATATGCACCCGAGCTGGTGAATGCCCAGGAAGAGTTGGTGATTGCCATAAAGCGTGCGAACCCGCCTTTAATCAAGGCGGCAGAAGCGCGCCTTCAGGCGTTACAAGTGCCGGATAGCGCGATTCAAAGCTTGAAAAAAACCTTATCCGTTCGCCAGACCGTTGCGTTTTATGCCGCGCAATCCGGTGTCGTCGATACGCTGAATATTCGGGAGGGTTTTTTTGTCGACCCCGCAACAACGCTGATGAGCATTGGGCAGCTTGAGTCGGTTTGGGTGGGTGTTGATATACCCGAGCGACACGCGGCTTTGGTCCAGACGGGAGATGCCATCACGATGACGCTTGACTATTTCCCAGGTAGGGTCTGGCAGGGTACGGTGAGCTTTATCTATCCGACCCTCGACCGTGAGACTCGCTCACTTCGTGCTCGGGTGGTGTTGGACAATCGCGACTTGAAATTGAAACCCAATATG
>ENA-ORDA01001996-ORDA01001996.1-marine-metagenome-genome-assembly--contig:-NODE-1996-length-16127-cov-2.870717_pt1 | contig 16127 bp, 17 predicted proteins | sample MGYA00237778_ERZ508506 | MGnify/ENA primary metagenome ERZ508506 (study PRJEB26177, sample SAMN06267891) | marine metagenome | isolation source: Monterey Bay, California, USA | place: Pacific...
GGGGGGCCAGGAACGTGGCATGGCATTCGAGAACTATGAAGACATCCGCGAAGGTGACGTAATCGAAATCTTTGAAACGGAAGAGATCGAACGCAAATTGGATTAATCTAAACAATAAATTCAAATGGGCGTGCTTTTGAGTACGCCTTTTTTAATTGCAACGTTACTTTACGTGCTTTGATATAAAACATTGAGTTGGGACTTTAAATCCAACGCCTATGTTTTAAGAACAAAAGGTAGTTTTGATGGCTAATGATAAATTTCCAGGATGGCACGGAACAACAATTGTTGGAGTCCGCAAAAACAATGAAGTCGTAATTGCGGGGGATGGACAAGTATCCCTCGGGCAAACTGTAATAAAAGGTACGGCACGAAAAGTACGGCGGATTTCGCCCGGTGGGCATGACGTCATTTGCGGTTTTGCAGGATCTACAGCAGACGCGTTTACGCTGTTAGAGCGATTGGAAGCGAAATTAGAAGCGTCTCCCGGGCAACTAACAAAAGCATCTGTTGAATTAGCCAAGGATTGGCGTACTGATAAGTATTTACGCAATTTAGAGGCAATGTTAATTGTCACAGATGGTGTCGATTTGTTGGTAATTACGGGTGCTGGTGACGTGCTACAACCCGAGAACAATATAGCAGCAATTGGATCAGGTGGAAACTTTGCCTTAGCGGCCGCACGCGCGTTGTCTGAAACAGATCAATCAGCGGAACAGATAGCGCGACGAGCTTTGGAAATTGCAGCTGAAATTTGCGTTTACACTAATGGGAACATGACTGTAGAAAAAATTTCAAAAGAAATTGAGTAAGATTAATCTGTGAGCAGCCACCAAAATTAGAAATAAATAAAATAATTGCATAGTTTATTACTTTTTTGGAAAAAATGCGTGTTATTTGTTTGTTTGATCGAGTTTCGGGTACTCCTGATCAATGCAAGCTAGGATTTTTTTAGTTTTGGCTTTTAAACACAACACAAGATTACTTAGGTAAAGAAATAATGCCCCCGCGGCAGCAAAAAAATTGAGGCTTCAATGACTGATTTAACTCCACGTGAAATAGTGTCTGAACTGGATCGCTTTATTATCGGACAACGTGATGCGAAACGTGCAGTGGCAGTGGCACTACGCAATCGTTGGCGGCGAAAGCAATTGAGTAACGATTTGCGAGATGAGGTGTACCCAAAAAATATTCTTATGATTGGTCCAACAGGTGTTGGTAAAACTGAAATATCAAGACGTTTAGCAAAACTGGCAAATGCTCCGTTTTTAAAAGTTGAGGCAACAAAATTTACAGAGGTCGGTTATGTGGGCCGCGACGTAGAACAGATTGTTCGCGATCTAGTAGATAGCGCTATTGTAATGATACGTGAATTAAAACGTGAGCAGGTTAAAGCAAACGCACATGGTGCAGCTGAAGAGCGCGTTCTAGATGCACTAACTGGCGAAGACAGCAGAGAACAGACACGAGAGTTATTTCGTAAAAAACTGCGCGATGGATTGCTTGACGATAAAGAGATTGAATTGGATTTAGCGGACACATCCAACCCTATGCAAATGTTTGAGATACCTGGGCAGCCCAATGGTAATCAAGGTATGATGAATATTGGGGATATTTTTGGAAAGGCGTTTTCAGGGCGAACTTCGCGACGCAAATTAACTGTCGCAGAAAGTTACAAAGTATTAATTGAAGAAGAAGCAGATAAACTAGTAGATCAAGAAACTGTAACACAAGAGGCCGTTGCAGCGGTTGAAGAAAACGGAATCGTTTTTCTAGATGAGATTGATAAAGTTTGTGTTCGTGCTGATGCGCGGGGGGCTGATGTGTCACGCGAAGGTGTACAACGAGATTTATTACCTCTTATCGAGGGGACAACTGTTTCAACAAAGCATGGGCCTGTAAAAACAGACCATATTCTGTTCATAGCCTCTGGTGCGTTTCATATCGCAAAGCCATCTGATTTGTTGCCAGAACTGCAAGGGCGGCTACCAATCCGTGTAGAATTACGAGCTCTTACAGAAGAGGACTTCGTACGGATCTTAACTGAAACAGACAATGCACTTACGAGGCAATATGCAGCACTTATGGCTACCGAAGAAGTCGAAGTTTCATTTTCAATAGATGGTATCGATGCAATCGCACGAATTGCAGCTGAGGTGAATGCAAGTGTCGAGAATATCGGGGCACGACGCCTCTATACAATTATAGAAAGAGTCTTTGACGAGCTTGGGTTTGTAGCACCTGATCAAAGTGGATCATCCGTTATTATAAACGCAAAGTATGTGGAAGAACATTTGGGCGAATTAGCGCGAAGTACAGATGTGAGTCGGTATGTTTTATAAAGGCTTCAAGGCTCTCTCTATCAATTACTCTGAAATATTTCCTCTAAAAGTATGAATATAATGATCATAGTTTTTTTTGTTTCTGATGCGACATGGGCTTAATTTTTTTCATCCGTGAGAATGCTCGATGGCTTGCAGCAGGAATGTTATTGACTTTTATTTCCAGTTTTGGGCAGACATACTTCATATCAATTTTTGCTAGTGAAATACAGGCTGAGTTTGATTTAAGTCATGGAGAATGGGGAAGTCTTTACTTCTTTGGGACTATGGCATCTGGCTTTTTAATGATTTGGGCCGGAGGAATGGCGGATCATTTTAGGATGCGCACACTGGCAATTGTGGTAATCCTCACGTTAATGATGGTGTGTCTAATCATGAGCACAGTGGCATCTTGGTGGATGCTAGTTTTTGTAATTTTTGGATTGCGATTTACAGGACAAGGAATGACAAGTCATATCGCCGTGGTTGCAATGGCGCGATGGTATGTGAAGTCACGAGGCAAAGCGCTATCTGTTGCTGGAATAGGCTATTCAACGGGAGAAGCTATTTTACCAATGCTGTTCGTTGGATTGCTGGCAAGCGGATCTTGGCGTAATCTTTGGGTGGTTGTGGCAATCATTGCTGGGTTGTCGATCCCAATTTTAATGTGGTTATTAAAGCAAGAACGCATTCCATCTTTAATATCAAAAAGGAATGATGCACTAGGCATGAATGGACTGCATTGGTCACGAATGGATGTAATCAAAGACTGGCGGTTTTGGGGGTTGATTCCAGTAATTACGGTCACATCTATTTTTGGCACAGCACTTTTTTTCCAGCAGGTCCATTTAGCAAATATAAAAGATTTAGCACATCGAGATATCGTTCAATTGTTTCCCGTTTACACAATCACGACAGCCATTGCTGCAATAATTAGTGGGCTAGCAATTGATCGCTGGGGCGCCGTACAATTGCTACCACTCATTCCCATTCCCATAGCTGCTGGATTTATTGTGATGGGACAAACCGATAGTAAGGGTTTGATGGCTATTGGTTTCATGTTAGTTGGACTGACAGGTGGGATGTATGGAACAGTACAGGGTGCGTTTTGGGCTGAAGTTTACGGCACGCGTTTTATTGGTGCCATAAAAGCATTGGCAACTTCCTTAATGGTAATTGGCTCAGCTATTGGGCCTGCGCTCACAGGCTGGGGCATTGATGCAGGCATAACATTTCCACAACAGATGACTTGGTATGCTGTATATATGTTGATTATTGCAATGTGGAGCATATTTGTCGTGACGTGTATTTGGCAAGATTTAAAAACTAACAACGCTTCCGCCTGAGGTAGACATAATACGCCCCACTACCACCGTGTTTGCCGTGAGCTTGCGTTACTTGAAGCACTTCATCTGATTGCTTCAGCCACTCTGGAACACCCGAACGAAGGATACCTGATCGTATGCGACCAAACTCATCTATGGTTTCTTTGTTACCTTTACCTGTAATGATCAAAAGAAGTCGATTACCTCTGCGATTTGCATTTTGTATGAAAATTTGCAGCTGACTTCGAGCTTGGTCAGCCGTAAATCCATGGAGATCAAGTGTTGCATCAATTTCAAGCTGACCCTTCAATAGCCGTTGGAAACTGCGACGATCCATATTGGGCGAGGTTTGACTAGGACGAGATGTTAAACTTAGCGGTGCATGTATTGTTGGTTTTACCTTAACCTTTGTACCAATCTTAAAGGGCTTAATTTCTAGAGGTGTTTCTGTTTTAATTGCTTTAGTTCGTTTAATTTTAGTCGCAATTATCAAAGGTGGCATTGCTTCAATTGTTTCCACCTGTTTGATAACTTTGTTCCACAATTCTTGCTCATTTACCGTAAGCGAACGTTTACTACGGGTCATGGTTCAACTCTCAAAAAGTATATGTTGAAACACAATTTTCGAACAAATAATCATGCTGGAGCCATTATTAATTGCACCCAAAAAACAACAAAAATCTTCGCTTAAATGTAATAGCACCCGTCCATAAATTATAAATAACCCCAGATTTTATCATCATAAAAACTACCCAGTTTTGGCAGTTTAGCCCACATAAAACTGAGACATAAAAAAATTATGTGCTACCTATTTCAATTTTAATCACCCGTAGCGACCAGTTTCCAATTTGGATTTTCATTACCTATGATACGAGCAAAAGTCCAAACGTCTTTTTGCCGTTTTATAACATCTGGGTCACCTTCAACTACTTCACCATCTACATTGTTCACACAAGATGTAATCTCGCCAACAAACTTAATTGTAATCTCTGCTTCATTATTAATAGAATCGAACATTGCATCTGTAATCTTTATTTCACGTACACCAATAAAATTTGCTTTAACGGTAAGGTTCTGTGCTTGGCGATTCTTGATCACTGCCTCAAAGCTTTCATACACGTCAGCAGATAAGAACCCCCTCAACGTTTCGAGATCATCTCCCTCAAAAGCCATCAGAATGATTTCGTAAGCCTGGCGTGCGCCGTCTAAAAAACTAGATACAGAAAATTCAGATTCTATCCGTTTCATAGACCCAAAAGCTTTACCTGCACGGCTTTCTAAATCGACGTTGTCAGAGATGTCACGATCTGGACCACCTTCGATTACTTCGAAGTCGCGCACCGGCTTTGAAGCTGGATCACGGCCACGCTTCACTGTTGGTTCATAACCGTCCCGAGTTCCCAAAACGTTGCGCAAGCGCAGCACAAGAAAAACAGCGATTCCAGCAAGAACCAGCAATTGAATAATAGCAGAATTCATAAAACTTCTTTCTTATTTTCATATCTGCGGTAGAAAAAACTACTCTGGCTTACTATCTAGAGCAGACAGTGGTTGAAGTCCACCGAATGACGTCAAAGTATAAGTGAATTCAGATGCCTCTTTTACTAATTTTTATCCTAGTCCCAGTCATAGAAATAGCACTTTTTATTCAAGTAGGAAGTTGGCTTGGGATGTGGCCAACACTAGTAACAGTAATTTTAACGGCGATAATCGGAACTTACCTTCTGCGATTGCAGGGTATTGCAGAGCTAATAAAGCTACAAAATGCAATGCAGGGTCGCGGCAACCCGATTAAACCAATCGCTAATGGTGCATTAATTTTAGTTGCAGGTGTTTTATTACTAACACCTGGGTTCTTCACTGATCTTTTAGGTTTTATCTTACTCACTCCACCAATACGCGGCGTATTGATAGAATGGCTGAGTTCTTATTTTACTAAAAACCCAAATGTTGTGTTAACACGACATGGGCAATCAAACAACTCAGAAAATCAGCAAAAAGATACTGGTGCCGTGGATGCGGATTATGTCATTTTGGATGATGAAGATTCTAAAGAACCCGGTAATTCAGGTTGGACGAAACCGGATTGACGTTGTCCTTTCACACGAGAATTGTTACCACGAGTTAAATCTACTGAGGAAAAATTTTATGTCCGATGAAACAAATGGTACGGCGCAGCAAACAGCAGCACCTGCAATGAAAATTGTAAATCAATACATCCGTGACATGTCTTTTGAAAACATTGCAGCTCAAAAAAACCTTGGCAATAATTTGAAACCAGAGGTGAACGTTCAGGTTAACCTCGATGCAAATAAAAAAAATGACACAGGATATGAAGTGGCATTGAAGTTAAATGTAAACGCTAAATCAGGTGATCAGCCTGTGTTTGTTTTGGAAATTGACTATGCAGGTTTGTTTACCATCGAAAATGTTCCTGATGATCAATTGCACCCGTTTCTAATGATTGAGTGCCCACGGATGATGTTTCCATTTGTACGTCAAATTGCACGCAACACAACCGCTGATGGTGGCTTCCCACCCCTCAATATTGACAACATAGATTTCATGCAATTGTACCGTAGTGAACTTCTTCGCCGCCAAAAAGAGGCCGCGGAGGCACCTAAGAATTAAACCATAGTGCATCAGAACCAAGCGTTTTAATAAAGTTTTCGTGGTTTTTTCTCTCAGCTTCAGTTATCCGCGGTGAAAGTTCTTTAGGCCTGGGCTTTGGCGACCAACTACCATTTACTTGAGAATTTTGAGGGTTTGTGCCACCAACTATACCAAGTACAAAATCGGGCTGACGGCCACCTATCAATTCCAAATACACCGCAGCTAAAATCTCACTATCAAGAAGCGCTCCATGGAGATCCCTCTCAATATTTATTCCGAAACGGCGAGACAGACCATCCAACGTATTTTGTGCTCCAGGAAACTTGCGACGTGCCATTTCAAGTGTATCAATGGCTCGATCCCAAGCAAGCTTCGGTTTATTGCACAATTCAAGTTCCGCATTTAAAAATTTCATGTCAAAAGACGCGTTGTGAATTACAAGTGGCGTATTGCTTACAAAGCTCAAAAAATCCTGAACAATATCTCTAAAGATCGGATAGCCTTTAAGAAAATCAGTCGACAATCCATGCACATCGAATGCGCCTTGGGGCATGTCTCGTTCAGGATTAATATATTGATGGTATGTTCGGCCAGTTGGCATATGATTATCCAACTCCACTCCACCAATTTCCACGATTCTATCGCCTGCTGATGGATCAAGACCTGTGGTTTCCGTATCAATTACAATCTCACGCATTAAGCTGCTCCCGAATTTTTCTAATTACAGTTTGGACCTGCATCCGAGCGGCACTTAGAGTTGTTGTCTCGATAATATAGTCAGCGTATTTGCATTTTTCAGCAGTAGGCATCTGTTTGGAACGAATAATATCAAACGTTTTTATATCCATTTTTTCGCGAGCTAAAACTCTATGTTTTTGCGTATCAGCATCAATGGTTACAACAAGAACTGCATCACAATATGCATCAGATTTGCTTTCCAACAAAAGTGGGTGATCAATAATTACAATATCACTAACAGCATTTAAAATGAAATTTTTACGACTGGCAGCTATACTAGGTTGAACAATCCCCTCCAATTTTTTCAGAATACTTTGATCTCTAGAGATTAAGTTTTTTAGTATTTGACGATCGACCTCTTTGTTTTTTACAGCCTTAGGATACATTTCTGCAATCTGCTGAACAACGGGAGAATTCCCTGTATAAATCTGATGCACTGTAGCGTCTGCATCCCATACTGGAATACCAGCATCTGCAAACATCTTTGCTGTTGTAGACTTTCCCATTCCAATGGAGCCTGTGAGGCCTAGTACGAATGGTTTCATCGTTTTAAAATTTTCCTGATAAGACTTTCATCTACGATAGGGCGTATACCGAACCATGATTCAAATCCGGGAACAGCTTGATGCAAAAGCATGCCAAGACCGCTAACGGTTACGCAACCTTTATTAGCAGCTTCTTTGAGTAGATTTGTTTGCAACGGAACATAAACAATATCGGTAACTAACGTTTGTGACGAACACCTAAGGTCAATTTTGAGCTCGTCATAACCGGACATACCTAGTGATGTTGTGTTTACAATAATCTTAGTTTCAATGGTCGCTGAAGATATATCAGCCCAGTCTATAACGGTTATACGGTTGCCAAATTCAGAGGCAAGCGTTTCAGCACGGGACTTAGTGCGATTTGCAAGCAAAATTTCTGGAGTACCTTCTGCCAGCAAAGAATACAAAATTGCACGGGCAGCACCTCCTGCCCCGATTACTAGTGCTTGACCTGCTAAAGCATCCCAGTCCGGAGCGTTTTGCTTAATGTTATTAATAAAACCTTCACCATCTGTATTGTCGGCACGATAGCCTCCACATGGAAGAAAAACTAAAGTGTTAGCTGCTCCGATAGCACGAGCACGAGTGGTGACCTCTCTGGCATTCGCGAGGGCTGCCTCCTTATGAGGAATAGTTACATTTGCGCCTACATAGCCCATTGAAGGAAGAGATTTTAATTCCTTTATAAAATCTTCAGGTTTAATACTTAAGGTGTGATAGTCTCCCGAAATACCATGCTTTTTAAGCCAGTACTTATGTATATTAGGCGACTTACTATGATTAATTGGCCAACCAATTACACCAGCAAGAGGTGTGTTCATTTTAAAATTACTCCTCTTAAACGTAAGAAACCAAGAACTTCTAATAAAGGCATTCCAAGTATTGTAAAATAATCACCTTCAATGTGAGAAAACAAATTTAGACCGTAGGATTCTATTTGATAGCAGCCGACATTACTTAAAACATCTTTGCCAGTCTTTTTCAGATAATCATCTAAAAATACATCAGAGAAGTCACGCATTACAAGCTGAGCACGGCCTAGATGTCGCCAAACTGGTTTTGAATTTTGATAAACAACCACTGCAGATAACAATTGATGCCCGTGTCCTCTCAGTGTGGTCAAGTGTATGCGAGCCTCTCTCATATCCTTTGGCTTCGTATAAATTTTTCCATTATAAACAAGAGTTTGATCAGCTGCGATTACCAATGCCGATGGATTGCTAGCTGATACACGTCGCGCTTTATATTCAGCAAGCGTGTCAGTGATATCAGCTGGTTTTGCTCCTTCCAATTCCAAAGAACGTAAAATCATTTCCTCATCTATGCAGGGAGCCTGCACATCAAATTCAATACCAGAGTCCCGTAGCATTGCAGCACGTGTTGAAGAGCCGGATGCAAGAATTACGTTAATCATTTATAAAGCTCCAGCTAAATTTTATTTTTAAAAGTAACCCAAAGAAAAAAGTTATTCCAAAATACTGTGGATAAACAACCTCAGATCATGGGAATGAATTTAACATATTCAGACAATATCTATAACAAGCCACTTTTTAATTTCTTATCCATTTCTCTAAAACGATTTTCAACAGAGGTATAAAAAAATCCTTAGTAGAAATATTGGGGATAAAACTGGCGTAGTACTTTTTTATAGGTATTTTTATCCACAAAAACTTTTAAGTATTTTTCTTTGTTTACATCCGAAAAAATTTATTACTAACAACTACGTTTAGACATATTAACATCAAAAAATATTTTGAAATCATGATATGTAATGTGAATAAATATTTGATCCACAGAAACCATTTTTACCTTAAACAACTACTATAACTATTACATAATATTTTATTTATAGTATTTTTCTAATATAACTAAAAAATATTTTGAAAATTTAGGATCTCAATATGAGTGATTTTCTTGCTACGTTATATCCTTGGATAAAAACAGTGCACATTATTTCTGTAATTAGCTGGATGGCTGGGCTTTTATACCTACCGCGTTTGTTTGTTAACCACGTGGAGTACGCGCCTGTTGGGTCAAGAACATCTGAAATTTTCAAAGGTATGGAAGAACGTCTAATGCGGATCATTATGACGCCAGCAATGATTACAACATGGATATTTGGTTTACTGTTAGCATTTACCCCCGGAATCGTAGACTGGTCATCAATTTATCCGTGGATTAAGTTTGTCTTAGTCCTGGGAATGTCAGGTTTTCATGGGTGGCTAAGTAAAACACGAAAAAAGTTTATGAAAGATGACAATAAATATTCTTCTAAAACATATCGAATTGCAAATGAAGTACCTACTATTACAATGATCTTCATAGTTTTATTAATTGTCGTCAAACCGTTCTGAAATTGACTTAGTCTAAACAAACGAGTACATAAATTGAGATAAGCTCGGTTTCCCAAACCACTCAAGAGCCGCACCCCAGACAAAAAATATTTAAACGTGCTTTTAAAGTATGTTACGTAGGATATTCCTTATGAATGAAGAAGAAAAAGTATCCCTTTCTGAATTGAAAGCGATGAGTCCAGCAAACTTATTGAAACAAGCTGAAGAACTTGAAATTGAGAATGCATCTACGATGCGTAAAGGCGACATGATGTTCGCCATTTTAAAAGAAATGGCAGAAGATGGTGCGGAAATTTCTGGTGATGGTGTTTTAGAATTAATGCAAGATGGCTTTGGTTTTCTAAGATCACCAGAATCAAACTATTTGCCTGGACCTGAAGATATTTATGTCAGTCCAGAGCAAATTCGTAAGCATAGTTTGCGCACTGGGGATACAGTTGAAGGCGTTATTAAAGCTCCTAACGACAACAGTGAACGCTATTTTGCGCTTACAAAGGTAACAACAATAAACTTTTCAGATCCTAAAGATGTGAAACATAAAGTTCATTTTGATAATTTAACGCCGTTGTACCCAGATGAACGTTTGACGATGGAAATTGAAGATCCAACTATTAAAGATAAAACTGCGCGTGTTATTGATCTGATTGCGCCAATTGGTAAAGGACAGAGGTCCTTAATCGTAGCGCCACCACGTACAGGTAAAACAGTAATTTTACAAAATATAGCTGCGAGTATCGAAGCGAACCATCCAGAGTGTTATTTAATTGTTCTACTGATCGATGAACGCCCAGAAGAAGTTACAGATATGCAGCGCTCTGTGAAAGGAGAAGTTGTGTCCTCTACTTTTGATGAACCAGCCACACGTCATGTTGCTGTATCAGAAATGGTTATTGAAAAAGCTAAGAGGTTAGTAGAGCACAAACGAGACGTTGTTATTCTTCTTGATAGTATTACGCGCCTTGGACGAGCTTTTAATACGGTAGTTCCGTCTTCAGGCAAGGTCCTGACGGGTGGTGTCGATGCAAATGCTTTGCAAAGGCCAAAGAGGTTTTTTGGTGCTGCTCGAAATATTGAAGAGGGTGGATCATTAACTATTATAGCTACGGCGTTGATTGAAACTGGTTCGCGGATGGATGAAGTAATTTTTGAAGAATTCAAAGGCACAGGTAACAGTGAAATTGTTTTGGACCGTAAAATTGCGGATAAACGTGTCTATCCAGCAATAGATATTCTTAAGTCGGGTACGCGGAAGGAAGATTTACTGGTTGATAAAGTAGATTTGACTAAGACATTTGTTTTACGCCGTATCCTAAACCCGATGGGAACTACCGATGCTGTAGAATTTTTGCTTGGAAAGTTAAAACAAACTAAATCAAATTCGGAATTCTTTGATTCAATGAATACATAATTTAACCTTTTAAAACAAAGGTTTATATAATGTCTGATACAATTTTTGCTCTGGCGTCTGCACCTGGTAAGGCCGGTGTCTCTATTTTCCGTATCTCGGGGTCAGGCGCTCAAGATATAGCAATTAAATTATGTGGCAATGTGCCTATTTGCCGAGGATTAAGAGTTCTACGTTATAACGAAACTGTTTTGGATAAAGTTTTAGTACTCTCTTTTAAACAAGGAGCAAGTTTTACAGGGGAAGATGTTATTGAATTTCATTGTCATGGTAGTCCAGCCGTCGTTGCAACTATTTCAGATTCATTGTCAGCCGTGGGTGCTAGATTAGCAGATCCAGGAGAATTTACACGTCGAGCATTGCAGAATGAAAGGTTGGATTTATGCCAGGTTGAAGGTCTCAGTGATTTAATTGAAGCCGAAACTGAAGTACAAAGACGTCAGGCTTATGCGTTAATGGATGGAGGGCTAACTGATAAAGTAGATCGGTGGCGAGCCAACTTGGTTCGTGCGACAGCACTTGTCGAAGTGACGATTGATTTTGTAGATGAAGACGTACCTGTCGATGTATCGGTTGAAGTTAACACACTCATTTCCAGTGTGGTTAGAGACCTTCAATCAGAAATTGAAGGGAGCTTTGTTGCAGAGCGTGTTCGGGAAGGATTTGAGGTCGCAATCATTGGCCCTCCTAATATTGGAAAATCTACGCTTCTCAATACTTTAGCAGGACGGCAAGCAGCGATTACGTCGGAAATTGCTGGCACGACGAGAGATGTCATAGAGGTTCGGATGGACCTTAATGGTATACCCGTGACGATTCTTGATACTGCTGGTTTGCGGGAAACTAAGGATAAAATTGAAGAACTTGGCGTGGTTTTAGCACGTAAGCGAGCAGAGTTAGCTGATTTAAGGGTGTTTTTAACGCTTGATGGTAAGACCATCGGTCTCGGTGTTGATCCAGGATCAGATGATTTAGTTTTGCGAGGCAAGGCGGATGATGGCGGTGGTATATCAGGAAAAACGGGTGCCGGTCTTGATCAAATGATCAAACATATTACTCGTGTCCTTGGGGACCGCGTTGCTTTTGCTCAAAGCGCAGTTCGACAACGGCATAGGCTAGCTATGAAAGATGCAATCAATTATATATTTCAAGCAAAGAAGTTGTTGGCGTCTAATGGTGAAAGTGAGTTAATTGCTATGGAGTTGAACACAGCGTTGCATGCCATGAATTCCATTATTGGTCGCGTGGGTGTAGAAGATCTATTAGATGAGATCTTTGCCAGTTTCTGCTTAGGAAAATAGGCAAAAAACCAGGATTAATTGTCATGAAACATAAAGATTTTGATGTTATTGTGATTGGTGGTGGTCATGCGGGCGTTGAGGCTGCTCAAGCAGCCTGGCGCATGGGTGCTAAAACTATGATGGTTACTCATAAGTTTGATAAGATTGGTGAAATGTCGTGTAACCCGGCAATTGGTGGTTTGGGAAAAGGTCATCTTGTACGAGAGATTGACGCACTAGATGGCGTGATGGGCCGCGTAGCAGATCAATCTGGGATACAATTTCGGCTTTTAAATCGCCGTAAAGGACCAGCAGTTCAGGGCCCACGGACTCAAGCAGACCGTGCTTTATATCGAAATGCTATGCAAACCGAGTTTAAGAACAGCATTAATTTAGATGTTATTGAATCTGAGGTCACTGACTTCATGATGGTGGGCGATACGATTACAGGTGTAGTTCTTTCTGATGGAGTTAAAGTGAAATCCGCGACGGTGATTCTCACAACGGGAACGTTTTTGCGTGGTGTTATACATATTGGCGATGTTTCCAGTCCTGGTGGTCGTATGGGTGACAAGCCTTCCGTTGCACTTGCTGCACGAATTGACAGCATTGGATTGCCTCTAGGTCGGCTTAAAACTGGAACGCCACCCAGGTTGGATGGGCGCACCATCAATTGGTCTGGACTGGAAATGCAAGCTGCAGACGCAGAACCAAGCTTGTTTTCATTTTTGTCAGACTGCGCCCCTGTGCGCCAAATATCTTGCGGTATAACGCATACAAATCCAAAAACGCACGATATCATTGAGAAAAATCTCAAAAAATCAGCCATGTACGGTGGCCATATAGACGGCATAGGCCCACGTTATTGTCCATCAATTGAGGATAAAATTGTTAGATTTGCCGAAAAAGATTCTCATCAAATATTTTTAGAACCAGAGGGATTGAATGACCCAACCATTTATCCGAATGGTATTTCCACATCATTGCCTGTTGATGTGCAAGAAGCTTATGTAACTTCTATTGCTGGTTTAGAAAATGTAAAAATCCTGCAGCCAGGCTATGCAATTGAATATGATTACGTTGATCCACGTGCTTTAGATAGTACTTTATGTTTGCGTAGTGTTAACGGCTTATACCTGGCTGGGCAGATTAACGGCACTACAGGTTATGAAGAAGCCGCCGCACAAGGCTTGGTCGCAGGTTTGAACGCGGCTCAGACAGCACTCGGTGGCGACCCAATTTCTTTTAGTCGCTCAGAAAGCTATATTGGCGTCATGGTTGATGATCTAACGACGCGTGGTGTAACGGAGCCTTATCGAATGTTCACCTCCCGAGCAGAATATAGGTTGTCCCTGCGGGCTGATAACGCAGATCAACGCTTAACACAGCGTGGAATCGACATTGGTTGTGTCGGTGGGCGTAGAAAAGAACGCTTTGATCGCAAAATGAATGAGTTAGAGGTTGCTCGCGGTGTTCTTAAAAGAATGAACGCAACTCCAAACATGGTTTCAAATGTTGGCGTTAAAATAAATAAAGATGGAAAACGTCGTAACGGGTTGGAATTGTTATCTTTTAAAGGCGTAACTTTGGAAACTTTAAAGGAACTCTGGCCTGATCTCCCAGATTTTGCTCCGGGTATTGGTGAACAAGTACAGAATGACGCCATGTATGCAAATTATATTCAACGACAAAACGCGGATGTGCAGGCTCTTCAAAGAGATGAGCAGCTTCGAATACCAATTGATTTTGAATTTGATGGTCTTCCAGGCCTTTCAAATGAATTACAAAAAAAGTTATTATCAACCATGCCGGAAACACTTGGACAAGCTTCTCGAATTGATGGGATGACTCCTGCCGCACTGACCTTGCTTTTGGGACGCATCAAGCAATTTAATACTGCTAATTCAGTATGATAGATATAAACGATGATCTTCAAGCTGTTGGAAATTATTTTAATGTTTCACGTGAAACACTCGATAAATTAAAAATTTATCGTGATCTTTTAATTAAGTGGAACAAGTCCATTAATCTAGTAAGTAAATCGACGGTGAGTGTATCCGCTGTTCGCCACTTCGCTGATAGCCTGCAGCTTTGGGATTTGCGTCCAAAATTTGAAACTTGGGTAGATATAGGGTCTGGGGCGGGGTTCCCAGGGATGGTATTAGCAATACTATCTGAGGAGAAGGGTTCGTTTCATTTCGTTGAAAGTGATGCTCGAAAATGTGCTTTTATTCGGAATGTTTCACGTGAAACAAATACACCTATCACGGTATATAATGAAAGAATTGAGGCTTTCGATAAGGTGAAAGCTGACGTGGTGTCTGCTCGTGCGCTGGCATCGGTAGAAAAATTATTTGAATATACAGAAAAAATATTAAATCCAAATGCGATTTGTTTATATTTAAAGGGGTTAAATTGTGACAGGGAGCTTGCAAAGGTGAGCCAGTCTTGGGACCATGAAGTGGAAAAGTTTGTTAGTAAGACTGATAAAACTGGATTAATTTTACGGATCAAGGGTATTGCGCGTGTTGGATAGTGGTGGTCGCTCAACGCCTGCAAGGGTGCTCTCGGTTGCTAATCAGAAGGGCGGTGTCGGCAAAACGACAACTGTTATCAATTTAGGTACGGCATTGGCGGCTGTCGGTAAACGTGTGCTGTTGTTGGACCTCGATCCACAGGGAAATGCTTCAACTGGTTTGGGTTCAGACACGTTGAAACGCAATGTGACCATGTACGATGTTTTAGTTGATCAAATTGATTTAAACGAAGCTATCATACAGACAATCGTTCCAAATCTGTTTTTGGTACCAGCCTCGGTTGACTTAAGTTCTGCAGACGTTGAGTTAGCGGATGATCAAAACCGTTTGTTACGTCTGAAAACTTCATTAAAAGAGTTATGGAAAGTTAAAGAGGAATTTGATTATGTGTTTATCGACTGCCCTCCATCCTTAAACCTTTTAACTTTGAATGCATTAGCAGCTAGTGAGTCTGTTTTAGTACCCTTGCAAGCGGAGTTTTATGCTTTGGAGGGCTTGTCACAATTAATACTGACTGTTCGTGAGATACGCCAAAGCCTTAATTCAGAGCTTAGGATAGAAGGGATTGTACTCACAATGTTTGATGGTCGGAATAATTTGTCGCAACAGGTGGAGAATGATGTCCGCGATCACATGCCCGAACTTGTTTTTAAGACTATTGTGCCGCGTAATGTGCGATTGTCTGAAGCGCCATCCTTTGGGATGCCTGCTATTTTGTACGACCACAAAAGTCTTGGTAGTATTGCTTACCAGAAACTAGCAGCAGAATTTTTACTTAGAGAAGACTGCAAGAGTGCCAAAATAGAGTAACTGTTGAGAAAGATTGAAAAATGGTTAGGAAACAAAATGAGAGGCGTGGTCTGGGGCGCGGTCTTTCGGCTTTGATGGCTGATATAAATGAACCACAGCCTGATAAAGGCGAAAATGCGTTTTTACAGGGTAGTGATCGCTTAGTTTCAATTACAAAAGTGTTTCCAAATCCAGATCAACCACGTCGCATTTTTGATAG
>ENA-ORDA01001997-ORDA01001997.1-marine-metagenome-genome-assembly--contig:-NODE-1997-length-16121-cov-7.398778_pt1 | contig 16121 bp, 12 predicted proteins | sample MGYA00237778_ERZ508506 | MGnify/ENA primary metagenome ERZ508506 (study PRJEB26177, sample SAMN06267891) | marine metagenome | isolation source: Monterey Bay, California, USA | place: Pacific...
CAGACATGGTACAACCTCGGGCTTTCAATGCCACCTACCCTTCGATTATAACCACTCCGTCGCGAATGCTGGAGTTTTCCGACTCAGAATTTCGTAAATTATGTTGCGAGGGTTGATGTGGGAGTGGCGTCGAAGCGGGCTCAATGGCGAAGCAAGACCCCTATTCTGTTTTGGGCGTAGGTCGAAATGCCAGCGATGTCGAGATCAAAAGAGCATTTCGCAAAAAAGCGCGCCAGTTCCACCCTGACCGAAACCCTGGCGATGCCTCGGCAGAAGCCAAATTCAAGGAAGTGCAATCTTCATACGAGTCGATTGCAACGGCAAAAGATCGGAATGAGTACGAACAGCAGCAACGTATGTCTTCGATGTTTGGCGGCGGCGGAGGCGGAAATCCCTTCGGCGGTGGCGGCGGAGGAATGGATGATATTCTCGGCCAAATGTTTGGCGGGGGTGGCCGGCCCCGTGGTGGAAACCCCTTCGGTGGAATGGGCCAACAGCAGCAACGGCAACAACGCCCCAAAGGCGCAGACATCAGTGTTAGTCTCGAACTGACCGCAGAACAAGCCGAGCAAGGTGGCCAGTTCCCTTTCACATTCAAACGGCTCAAACCGAACGCTGCTGGCACCATGGAAGCAGCATCCGTAACGCTTCGAACACGTGTGAAGGCTGGAGTGAAACACGGTACAACCTCGCGACTCAAAGGACAAGGTCATGACCATCCAGAGGGTGTAGCTGGCGATGTCATGCTCACAATACGAATCCAATTTGGTGAAGGACGCTTCTGGGACGGGAACATCTTGGTGCAAGAAGTTCCAACGCCCTTTAGCACGCTCATGCTCGGTGGTAAAGTGAAAGTCCAACTGCCTTCGAACAAGAAAATAATGCTTACTGTCTCGCCAGAAACGATGGTTGGAGACCGACTCCGCATCGCAGGTGCGGGCTACGACGGTGGAGATTTAGAACTCGAATTTGTTCTGCCCGATTACGATGAACTCTCTGAAGAGCAGGTCAAAGCTCTTGAGAATCTTAAGAACTCTGGATTGTAGGTGAGTTCATGAGTCAAGGGAAAAAGCGACACAACCGTGGTTCAAAAAAGAACAAGAAAGGCCCACAAATCTCGGACACAGAACGGCTATGGAAGCGCTTAGCAAGTCATTTTTCCAAACAAGAAGAGTTGTGGCAGAACACTTGGAGCAGTGAAGAAATTGCTACATTCCTTATCGAGAAGGAAGACTTGAAGAGACAATATGCTGGTGATTCTCGGCCGGAGCGAGTGTTTCGCAGTTCCATCGATGAAACGGTGGCGCATGCCAGAGCGAAAAGCGAAAACTTTGTTCAAGTTGAAGAGAAGAAAGTCCGAATTCGAAGCCCAGATGAAATCAAACGCATCAAAGATGCCGTGCTCGACTGGCAAGCTTTCAGCGCCGTTCACGCTACCAAAGGAGCGACGGGCCTACACGGTCGCCCAGCATTGAGTGGGCCGGATGCTCCGGAAAACACCACAGAAAGAGATGTTGAAAGGTACACACTTCTCGAAGATGTTTGGCTCGCACATCTTGGTGGACAGGATTACCCACCTGCCTTCTCTCTGCTTCCCGACACAGTCGTCCGTACTTGGGGCTCGTTTGATTTGGTCAAGGAAGCCCGATTTATCGCTAACAGACGCTCAGGTTTACGGTTCCGTGATGCCGAGCCAAGTATGGCGCTGTTGCTGATTCAATCCGGCCGGTTGAATGCACGTTCACTTCTCGATTTGCGGCTCGAAAACAAACGCAAGGGAGGATGGAATCCATTCCCGCGTACCTACGACGAAGCCCTCATTGAATCCGCAGAGCGGCTGCCAGAAGTCGATGGCGAAGGGGAACTCTCCAATCACAGAATTGACCTACGGCACTTGCCACTGGTAACCATTGATCCACACGATGCGAAGGATTTCGACGATGCGGTTTGTCTGGTCGAAAAAGACGGAATCCGGACTCTATGGGTCGCTATTGCTGATGTCGCCCACTATGTCGAACCGGATACTCGTCTGGATGCCGCTGCTCGTGCCCGTGCAACATCCGTCTATCTCCCACACACCGTTCTTCCAATGCTGCCACCGCGGCTTGCCGACGACTTGTGTTCCCTGCGAGCGGATGTCGATCGTCTGGCTATGGTCGTCTCAATGGAAATTGGAAAAGACGACTCAATTGTAGAATGCAAAGCATACGAAGCAGTCATTCGCGTTGCAGAAAACATGGCGTATGAAGATGCGTTGGACAATCCGCGATTTGCTGAGATGTTCAAGTTGGCAGATTCCTGGCAGAAAAACGAAGTCCGACTCAACATCCAAAATGCAGAATTGCGACCGCGTTTACACGGTGAGGAGAACATTCGAGTCGAAATCAAATGGCCGAACGCCGCCACGCAAATGATTGAGTCGTTTATGGTGGCTACCAACGCCTCAGTAGGCCATTTACTTGGCAAAGTAGGTGCACCTCTGCCATGGAGATGTCACACTCCACCTGACGCCATCGAGGTGGAAGAACTGAATGCAAAACTTGCTGCATTGGGCGTGAAAATAGAACTTCCACTGCCGAGTTATCGAACGCACGGCCAATCTGAAGAAGGCGAATTGGCTGACTTACTCGCTGGATGGGCTGGAGGTTCAATCGATGTATCAGGGATGGAAAGTGAGTCGGCTTCGGAAGATACCACGCCTGAATACCTCGCCAGTGTCCTGGATGCAGAAGCAAGACAGGACATTCTCGATGCCCTCGACAAAGCACAAGCACAAGCCTCAGAACTCAAAGGAACGATTCGAAGAGTCGTTGACCAAGGGTTGTTCCATCTTATGCAACGCGCCAACTACAGCGAAGAAAACCTTGGGCATTTTGGTTTGAATCTCGATGCGTATGTCCATTTCACCAGCCCAATACGACGGTATCCTGACCTCATGGCGCATCGACAACTCAAGGCGCATTTGCGAGGCGAGCGCTGGGTTCATTCCCTCGAAGAGACTGCCAAAATCGCTAAGCATTGCAGCGAACAAGGCCACACTGCAAAGCGGATGGAGTGGGAACTCGTAGCCAATGCGTATCACCTGCATTTGTTACGAGGCGGTAAGATCGGCGGTGAAAGTTCAACAGAATCCACGCCTCTGGAACACACCTCATGGCCAGCTCGAATTACCGGTTTACGTACGCCTTGGGTATTCCTTGACCTCGCCGACGATGGAGCAATACACGGCCGAATGCATTTGCGACAAATTGGTGGTAAAACCCAGATGAGCATTGATGAGCATGGGCTTGCCGTCATACCTGCTGAACCGGATGTGCGTGGCGAACAGAATCCAGTTGTTCAATTGGGACAAAAATTCCCGTGCCGTTTGCGGGGCTTGGACGTTTGGGCTGGCTCTTTAGACCTCACTCCACAGTAGTATTGTAGTCAAAACCAAGCGTTTATATTGACTACATTAAACGCAGTTACATGGCACGCATCAAAGCAGAGATGTGCAATTGTGGTTGCAAGATGAAGCGCCTATACACTCGAGCCGAGGGCGGCAAAGGTTGGAATCAAGTTGGCTGGATGTGTACATGCGGCTGCGGATGCGTCTCCATGGATGAAGGCGAATGGAGTCTTACCGGATGCAAAGATCAAGGATGTTGTTGACTCGAGGTGTGAAGATGTCAACCGAATCGTTCGTATTGGAAGTCACAGGAATGACCTGTGCATCATGCGTTTCATCGGTTGAAAAGGTTGCCCTGGGAGCCGGAAATGTAGAATCCGTTTCGGTCAATCTCCCGTTGCAACGTGCAGTTGTCAACACCTCATCTCAGGCGGATCTTGCATCGGTAAAGAAAAACGTAATTGCAGCCATTAAACGCAGTGGATTCGGCGCCAACGAACAGCGTGAAAGGTCGATGATGATTGAAAACGCCAGAAAGGATTTACGCGTACAATCACGAAAAGTCGTTCTTGCCTTAGTGATGGCTTTACCTACGCTTTATCTGAGTATGTTGGCCAAGGATTTTGGAGAGTTCAACGGTGTAAACACCCGTTTGTTGCTCGCCCTTATTGGCACAGCACCGGTCTATTTCTGGGCGGGATGGCAATTTCATTCCAATGCATGGAAAGCAATACGCTCCGGTTCAGCCAATATGGATGTCTTGATTCACCTTGGAACAAGTGTGGGTTTCCTCTGGTCGAGTCTTGTCACCCTCTCACCACTTCTGGACGCAATACCATCGGTGTTCTCCAGTTCAAGCCATGTGTTCTTTGACGGTGTTGTGTTCATCATCGGATTTGTATTACTCGGAAACTGGATGGAAGCTGGTGCCAAACTGAAAGCAACCGATGCAGTTCATGGCTTGATGAGTTTACAACCAAAACAAGCCCGCTTCGTCACCGATGAAAGCATGGGCCACACAGATATGCAGCGTGTAGATTCAATCCCAATCGGGTCACTGATCAAGGTTTTACTCGGTGAAACGATACCGCTGGACGGCGTAGTGCACCAAGGTAAAGTGAGCATAGACACTTCCATGATGACCGGTGAACCATACCCTGTTCGCAGAAAAGAAGGCGAGGAAGTCTCTGCGGGTACACTTGTTCTGGATGGTACTTTGCTCATCCGAACCACCCATCGCTCGAAAGATACACTGCTTGCAAGAATCATTCACCTGGTCGAGGAAGCGCAGATGGGTAAAGCACCAATACAGCGTTTAGTCGACCGCGTAGCATCAATTTTTGTTCCCGTCGTGGTTGGCATGGCAATTCTTGCGGCGATGTTTTGGTTGCTGTATCCCGATTCTGCATCGTACAATCCAATGAACTCTAACTCCGAATTAGCTGTGATGGTTTTGGTATCCACTCTCGTTATCGCTTGTCCATGCGCTCTAGGCCTTGCCACCCCGACTGCACTGATCGCCGGTACAGGCGTTGGTGCCCGACACGGATTGCTCATCAAAGGTATCGAAGCACTTGAGCAAGCCCACAAAGTCGATACGTTGGTTGTTGACAAAACTGGAACATTGACGTCAGGAAAACCTCGTGTGAGCCACATTGAATTACTTGACTGCGAAGTGAAAGAAATTCTCTCCATTGCTGCATCTCTCGAAGCCGAATCGACACATCCTCTCGCAGATGCCATCCTTACCTCATGGTCGAACGTGACCTCAGCACGGCCAGAACTGACTGAAATCCAAACACTGCCTGGCTTGGGAATGATTGGGGACCACGGTGGGGCACTGGTCGCAATTGGCAACATCGAATTGATGGATGAAGTGGGCGTGAAAATCAGTGATGACATCCTCGAAAAAATAAGTCAGGCTGCCACGAGGGGAGTCACTGTTGTCTTGGTCAGCCAGGGACTGAAGTTACTCGGATGGATTGAGGCTCGGGACAGAATTCGTGAATCAACTGAAAGAGCGGTTCGTAAAGCAAAGCAAGCCGGCTACGAAATCATCATGCTAACAGGTGACCGAAAAGAAGCGGCAGAAACCGTAGCAAAAGAAGTAGGGATTGTGAATGTCGTCGCTGAAGTAAAACCGGACCAAAAGGCAGAGCACGTTCGAGAACTCCAGGAACAAGGGCGCAATGTAGCGATGATCGGAGATGGAATCAACGATGCTGCAGCTCTTTCTGCTGCCAACGTGGGAATTGCAATGGGAGCCGGCTCAGACATCGCAGTGGACGCTGCTGATTTTGTACTCTTGAGAAACGATTTGATTGATGCGGTGTCCTCGTTGGACCTTGGAAGAAGCACCATGCGCCGAATACGAGGCAACCTCAGATGGGCATTTGCCTACAACGTAGTTGGGATTCCTTTGGCAATGGGAGTCACTCTTCCATTCACTGGTGTACTGCTGCCACCGGCTTTCGCCGCTGCTGCAATGTCACTCTCTTCGGTGAGTGTTGTCGCCAATTCGCTCGTATTGCGTTGGTGGAGCCCCATCCGTGAATGAGTTCAAAGCACACCGCTCAATCCACATGCCATGGAGCATACGGTGTATTCCATCTCAATAGTAGGAATGACGTGCGATGGGTGCTCCAGCAGACTTACCAGAGTACTCGAATCTTCTCCGGGAATTCTCAAAGCAATCGTTTCTCATGCCGATGGAACAGGTATTGTGACGACATCGCCCGAAATAACTGAAGAAACTGTGTTCCAGATTGTCAATTCAGCAGGATTTGAAGCACACGCTTGAAGCGTTTCATTCAAATCCGATAGGCTACGCCCTCAGTTTGCGCGGGGGTCGCCCAGCTTGGTCAACGGCGGTGGGTTTAGGTCCCATTCCTTATCGGTTCGCAGGTTCGAATCCTGCCCCCCGCATCTCATTCAGTCACGCAGGTGAGAACCATGTTCACGCAGTGAACTAAGGTGAGAATCCTGCCCCCCGCATCTCATTCAAGCCACATTCTCGGCCCGGTTCAGAACCCATTCAAAGAGAGAATCAAGGCTCGGAGCTAATGCTTTCGCATCTTCAGTCAGAGAATACTCAACAGTTACAGGCACGGTTGGGAAGACCTTTCGCTTCACTAAACCGTGACCTTCCAACTCACTCAATCGGCGAGTAATGGTGGTGGAAGAAGTGCTTGCACGCATTTTGATTTCTGAAAATCGCAAGGGATCCGGGTCGCAGTTGAGTATGTAGAGGACATTCAGCATCTTTGACTTCGACAAGAGTACCAACAACTCATCCACTTGCGCTTTCCCCGAGTCACACATTCCTTGCATTCGCTCGTTCTGCTCTTTGGTCATGGAACGAGGTGGTAACATTCTGTTATCAAGAGACAAGTTACAACAGTGTTACAAGAAGTCACTCATGCCACTTCCGCCCTTATGTACGGGATGACATTCGCACGCCCTATGAGCAATGAATCTCAAGGCAAAATGATGAAAGCAATCGCATTCCAAAAATACGGCAAACCAATGCTACTAAAGAAAGAAGAAATGGCCTACCCGCACGGTTTTGAAGTGTCTTCAAACGTTGTCATTAAGGTTCATGCCTCCTCAATCAATCCAGTCGACAAAGCCCTGCTCGGTGGAGATCTGAAGATGGTTCGCCCAGTCGCTGCATTTCCTCACGTAATTTCATACGATGTCGCAGGCGTTGTTGAGCAAGCAGACGGAAAGGGTGAGTTCGAAGTTGGGCAACCCGTTTTCGCCCGAATCTTTGGACATTCCAGTGACGGGGCCAAAACCCCTTGGTATCGTGGCGCTATGGCTGAATACTGTGCAGTGCACACCTCAAATGTTGTCGCAAAGCCAGACAACATCAGTTTCGAAGAAGCCGCATCCATCCCACTGGTTGGAATGACTGCTCTCCAGTCCCTCAGAACAGCAGGTCTCAAAGAAGGAGATTCTGTCTTCATTTCCGGCGGCGCTGGCGGTGTTGGAACGATGGCCATTCAATTGGCAAAGCATGTGTTCAAGGCAAGTCGCGTGGTGACAACTGCTTCGAAAGGCGAGAAAGCCGACATGTGTAAAGCGCTTGGCGCCGATGAAATTGTCGATTATAAATCACAAAATTTCGCCGAACTTTATTCGGAAGACAGCAAAAAATTCGATGTCTGTTTCGACACGACCGCTGAAAGTCTCAACATGAGCAAAATCGTCAAGCAAGGTGGTAGCATCGTAACGATTGCAGGTATGCCTACGCTTGATGAAATCCGACGAATCGGAGGCACTGCCTGGATTCTCAAGTTGTTTATGAAGCGAAAGGTAAAGCGAAAGGAGTACAAAGCAGCACTTGCAAACAATGCTTCATGGACGTACCTGTTCCTCTCCCCAAGTGCTGAGGACCTCACTGAACTTGCAAATCACCTCACCAACGGCACCATCAAGGCTGTTCTCGATGGCACATGGGATTTCCATTCTGAGGATGAACAAGCAGGCTGGAGCGGTGCTTTCACACGTTCGTTCTCTGGACGAGCCAAAGGCAAGTGCGTTGTCAAAATGATTTGATACAAGCAACTCAGTTCATTGTCGATTGACGGTAGAGTTACCAGTCGAACGCGTCGATACCGTTCAATACGAACCACTGCTAACCTTAAGTCGTGAATGCTTGGCTAATGGGCCTTTTCAAACGCGACTCCTGCGGCCAAACATGAATTAGAAGGACTCTTCGTTTCAAAAAGAACCATAGCTTGACCTATGAGGCAGAATTCCAAAAATTGGCTTCTGCTTCGGGAGGATGGTCAGATATTATTTTTGCAACAGCGACAAGTTGCTTCATCACATGGATGATTTGTTGGAGGTCTCCTTCTTTTTGGAAAGCGCCTCCGACAATCATTGAATCGGTAATTTCAAAACCGAATGGAGCAATACTTTGTTTCGTGTTGTAGATTGTAGATTTACGCTCTACTGTGAGGAATTGATTCACTGTGGCTGCATCTCGCCCTTGTACAAAGAAATGATTGTCAAAAAACTCGTCGTCAAGAACGAGTTCCTTCTTGTTTAAAAATTTGAAAAAAGGTACTTCATTTCCTTGATGGCTTATATTTAGATCCATGTTAAGGGGTTGCGGGAGATCTACTTCCAGCCTCACAGTGTGGGTGATGGGATGATCACGTACCCACACCTTCTCCGCCAACACACGGCAATTGAATTGGTGAACTTTCCCGGTGAGTGTGCAAAGGACACTGCGAGCACTCTCGGGAGCTTGAACGCTGTTGAATTCGAATGCTAACTGGGGTGCAATTTGTTCCCAATGGCGTATGTATTCCTGATTTTCCTTTCCGATGAGGTTGAATACATCAAGACTCAACACAAGAAATGCCGTGATCACGAAGAGCAATATTGCCAGCATAAAAAAAAAGAAATACAAAGTGGGACTCACCAGTCTTCTGACTTTAGAGGCCATCTAAAGTTTAAGCGGAGCCTTTTTTTGTCCATACGCATCAAAATAAATTGAACTAGCGAAGTAGATAAACGAATAGCATATGTTCACGAGGGCTTCAACATAACTCCCTCGTGCATGAATTATACGTTCACAAGGATTCGCTATGGGCTCTCCATAAGGTACCGTCGTGAAGGGCCCACCGAGTACCCTTGTGAATAGGGGATGTTGTGTACAAGATCAACCTGTATCCGTGGGTTCTCAGTGAGCCATATTGAACGATGGTGAGTGTACTGGCCGATTGAACACCCAAGCATGTAATCCAAATTAGTTTGAAAGGTCTTTGATTTTCTCAATCAGGTCCATTTTACGTAGTCGCCAAACACCGAAAGGTGTCATTGCTACGGCGATAAGAAGAACGCCTGACATCAGCTGCCATGCTACACTTGGAACAATCGTGACTGGGACAAAGAACTGCCACGAAGAGAACGATGCTGCAAGTCCAACAGCCCCACCGTAAGCAAACAGAACACCGACAATGCCACCAATGATTCCAATCAAGAGACTCTCGAACAACAGCATCGTTCCCAGACTACGAGTTGATGCGCCAAGAACCCGGAGAGTTGCCAGTTCAAAGTCTCGCTCAGCCACATTCATAATCATTGTATTGAACATAACTACGACCGTGAAAAGGAGTCCTAGATACATCATTGTCTGGAAAATTTGTGTTTGCTGGTCGAGTAAACTGTTGATTCCATTGAGGAGCGTTTGTCGTTCAACAATTCCAGTAGAAGCCTCGCCTAATGCCGAGTCAACCTCGACTCCTGACGGTAATTCAAGATAAATCGAGGTAGCGTTAACACCAAGAATTCCACTCAGATCATCTCGAATGAAATACATCGTACGGGCCAATTCTGCGGTCGAGATTCCTACAATTTCGACATCCAGTGGCGCACCATTGAGATTCACTGTGCGCTGGTCTCCAACCTGCCAGTCAAGGAAGTTCATGCTCCCCTCATCCATCATCACTTGCGTGATTGCTGAGTTTGCAGTGGGCGTGTTTCCATCCAGAACAGAAACTGAACGCATGCCAGCATCATATGAATCAAGGCCAACAAGGGTGAAAACTCTGTCAATTCCATCGCCATCTGCCACCGAGCCAAGCGGCATTTCGATAATCATCTCATATGAGGCACCGTTGCTGTCTGCCCAATCAACGACCGGACCTTCAGCGTCAGGCATGATGTAGACCTGTGTGTCCCAAGTCTGGTCGTCTTCTAGACCCCCAACGAACGTATCTTGAAGTCCAGCAGACATCATTTGAATCGAGCCAAAAAGCATCAATGAGATTCCCACGGCCACAAAAGTCATCGTGAGACGAATCGGTTTACGCACGCTTGAACGAATCGATAGACCGAGCGTTGTTGGCATCCATGAAGTCAATTTTCGAAGAAGATTGGAGCCAACCCGCATTTCGTTCTGACCGCTGAGAACTGCCAACGGGTCAAGACGGCTTGCCTTCCACGCAGGGAATGCCCCTGAGAAAAACACAACAAGCATGGTCGAGCCGATGACCGATAGAATCACTGAAGATGGTACCGTTCGTTCAACAATCGGTACGCCGACCAAATCTTGGTAGAAATCCAACATCCCATTCATGCCCACGGGCCCAGCTAATGCTCCAAGTGCACAACCGATTCCTCCAATCACCAGTGGTGCAGCGAGATAGCCAGTCATGAGCGATGAGCGTTTGACACCCAATGTTCGTAGCACTGCAATCTCTTTTGCTTGACTTTGCACCAAGCGCTGTAAACTCAGTACAATTGTAATCGCTGCAATCGAGGCAATCATGACGGTAAACGGAACGGTTGTTCGTTCGGTTCCTTCAAGATCTTGGCGCATGACTTCAACGGGTTCATTCTGTCCGCGGTCACGCACTCGAGCATCCAGTTCTGATTCGGAAAGACTGGCATCAACCAACGCCTTCACAGCATCAATTTCCTCTCCTTCATACTCACTGGTGTCAGGCAAGTCAAACGACGGTGTTCCTTCAACATCCAGCATGATGATATTACTTGTACCGATGACCTCACCGGTCAATCGAGCCATTCCAGCGTCTGAGAGGTAACCTACGACGTATTCGCCGGATTCTGGAGGGAACAATGTCCCCTCGGGAGCCATTAGTACATGCAGTGGATGGTATCCCATTCCGACAAGAGTGAAGTCTGCTGTCGCATTTCCCGCACCAATACTTACCGTATCCCCCAGATTGAGTTCAAGCGCCTCGGTCACGTGAGCATCGATAACAATCTCATCAGCAGCAACTGCTGTTCGACCTTCTGAATGATCTTTAGGCATCCATACGCGGTCGGCATTAGCGCCGTCTGGAATGCCGTGCCATAGAGAATTGATGATGTGTTCACCGGTGTCGTTGGTGTGGAACATCGCACCTTGAGTCACAGTACGCCCTTCGCATGAGTCAAGAGACTGAGTGACCGTTGAAGAATCCCAAGCGACCCCTAAAGCAGCACAGAAGGAATTGACTTGTTCCGGCGTCCAAGCAGCGCTGCGGTTGTCAATCCACAAGTCAGCAAGATTCGCACCACCTTCATCATCGGCTTGCATGGTGTCGTACATGCCGCCAAGATTATGTGCATAGCCTCCGAACGTTATGCCGGCAAAAACGCCGACAAAAACCATGAGAACGACGGCAAAAAGTCGCAACTTCGTTCGCCACAGACTTCGTGCTAATCGTTTGTTGAGAAGAGCAGACATGGCAAAACCTCACTCCAAAGAATCGTTGTTGGTACGTTCATCAGAGACGATTTTTCCGCTGTCAATTCGAATAACTCTGGTTGCATACTTGACTAAGCCTTCGTCGTGTGTCACAAATACTGAGGTAATGTTTTCTTGTTTGCATGCACTCACTAAAGCCTCCATAACTTTGTTCGAAGTCTCCGTGTCAAGGTTGCCTGTGAGTTCATCACCAAGCAAAAGGGTTGGGCGTTTGGCAATGCTTCGGGCAATCGCTACACGTTGTTGTTGCCCACCGCTAATTTCGCCTGGGAAACGGTTGATTTCGGCTTCAAGACCGACCAGTTTCAACAATTCTTTCGCTCGGTCGGGGTCTTTCTTGCCTGCCAATTCTTGGATCAGAAGGATGTTCTCAAGAACGGTGAGGTCTTGCAGGAGGTTGAAAAATTGGAACACATAGCCAATGTTCTCTCTTCGGAAAGAAGTCATTTTCTCGGAATTGTTACGAGGAACTGCATCTAACCCCTCCGTTTGACTGGACATGAAGGTGTAGTCGCCTCCGGTTGGACTGTCGAGAGCTGAAAGGCAGTTCAGTAGAGTGGTCTTTCCAGAGCCAGAAGGACCTAGAAGAATGACCCGTTCCCCTTCATGGATTTCAAAACTCACCCCATCGAGTGCTTTGACAACTCCGGCAGGTGTTTCGTAATGCCGCTCTAGGTTTTCCATTTGCAATAATTTGTTCATTTTTTCACCTTCTTGTTTCAAAGAGTTGTTTAAACATCTCAAAGAATTTGCTAACCACTTGTTGTTCATTCAAACGCTGTTCTTGCATTTCTTGCATCAGCCACACCTCATATTCGGTGTTCATGCGAACGAGCACATTGAGGGGTACGTCATCACGAACCGCCCCGATCTTCACTCCATGTTCGAGAATGGCCATAATGTCATCATACTCGCTCAAGCCCTCACATTCAGCGTTCAACTTGCGGAAAATGGGGTGGTCGCTACCCAGCGAAACCAATTGACGCATGAGGGACATGAGCAGTGGATGCTGAAGAACATCATTCCATTGTTTTGATGAAATCCTCTTGACTGAATCCCAATAGGTTTGCACGTCATCCCCCAATGGGAATGTAGTGTTGTCAAAACCAAATCGTTCCGTTGCATGTACAAAAGCATCCAGAAAACACGTGATGAACAGGTCTTCTTTGTTTTCAAAATAATAGTACATTGAGCCTTTTGAGATGCCGATTTTTTGAATGATTTTGTTGTACGAAGCCCCTTCATAGCCATGCGTGGCAAACTCTTGCTTGGATACATCGAGAATCCTCGCCTTGAGGGTTTCATCAATGGATTCATAGCGTGCGAGAGGCATGTGACCGGTTGGTTCGACCGGTCGGTCGAATATAAAATTAATCTCGCCTTTCAAAGAATAAAACTGGTAGATGCAGAAGCAACGCTTCGCTGACGCAGTCTGAGGGGAGCGAACTGTTCAAAGAACGCGCTCAAGTCTGTTTTGTAACCGAGACAATTTGCCACCAGCCCAATCCTTCACCCGTTCTCCGTTGATGTAGATGGCATTGTAAGGCAGAATATCCACTTCAGAAACCCATGGTTGGGCGATTTTGAAACGTCCCATGCCAGGAGTGTCAAGCAGAATTTTTCCAAAGCGCACATTATCAGGGGCATCGCCGCTCGAGAACCAATCGTTGAGTTCACCCGTCCAATCAGCACAGGCTTGACAATCGTTCTTACCGAGCATTAGCACTGCGACTGGGGCCTCGAGGAATTCCTCCCATGACTTACGATCAATCGATTCAAGTTCCGGCATAAATACCAACTCATGCGCGATTCAAATCAAGCTGCGTAGTCGTCGCCCTTCTTCCAGTTAGCGCCACAGAGGCCGCCAGCCATGGTTGCTTGAGCGGTACGTAGGACTTCAGCAGGAGAGCGTCCAGCGTCCATGTTGTTGATGGACCACATTTGGACCTTGCCTTCGTCGTCAACAAGAACGGTTCCACGGAAACTGCATCCGAGTGCATCGTTTCGCATTCCGAAATCCTTGGTAATCTTTTGAGTGCAATCTGCGATAACATGGTGGTTAATGCCGCCTGGGAAGATGGTTTCATCCTTGAACCAAGCATTGTGGGAGTGCCACGAGTCTGTGGAGCAACCAATAACTGTGATGTCATCGTCTGCAAAGTCGTCTTTGAGTTGTTCAAATCCAACAATTTCTGTTGGGCAAATGAAGGTAAAGTCGAATGGGTACCAGTACATGAGGTACCACTTACCCTTCATGTCTTCGCTGGTGACGTTCTTGCTTTCACCGCTGATGTAAGTTCGTGCTGTCCATTCTGGTGCTTTCTTGCCAATCATGTTCTTCATATTGATTCCCCAAACCGTTCGATTCATCGGTGGTATTTTAACAAATGGATACACTAATTCCTGTATTTTTATCTGCGACAAATGTCAATGTTACACGGAATGGACACGAATAATTTCCGGTGAACCTTCATGTAATTAGCAGATTACGGGTGTTCATGAACCTACCACAACGGAGTAAACTCGCACATCATTGGAACTTGGATGAACAGTGTACCTTCCTCAACCATGGGTCGTTTGGTGCTACGCCGACTGAAATTATTGCTGAGCAACGAAAATGGCAGGACTTGCTTGAGGCTGAGCCAGTACGATTCTACGAAGATTTGGCGGAGGGTTTTATGCAAAAATCTCGTTTGGCATTAGCAAAAATGCTACACTGCGCTGCAGGAGACTTGGCTTTAATCGAGAACGCGACCTCTGGTGTAAATACCGTTTTACGCTCGCTGGTGTTCAACGAAGGTGATGAAATACTCGTTCCAGACCACGCTTATCAGGCCTGCCGAAATACCATTGATTTCGTTGCTGAGCGCTGGGGGGCAACGGTTGTTACGGTCAATATCCCGTTCCCGATTGAGGGACCAGATGTAGCGTTTGATGCCGTTATGGCTGGCGTGACTCCACGAACCGTACTCGCCATGATGGACACAGTAACAAGCCCAACTGGGCTTCTGATGCCCTTTGAAAGATTGGTTCATGCGCTTGAAGGAAAAGGCGTAGCTGTCATGCTTGACGCAGCTCACGGTATTGGAATGGTTCCGTTGTCGCTCGATGAATTAGGCGCATCTTACACGACAAGTAACTGCCACAAGTGGTTGTGTGCACCAAAAGGTTCAGCGTTCTTGCACGTCCGTAAAGACCGACAGCACCTCATTCATCCGCTTACCATCAGCCATGGAATGACGTTTCCTTTAGGTGACACAACGCGCTTCCGCCATGAGTTTGACTGGACGGGTACGCGAGACATTTCCGCAGCCTGTTCTATTCCAGAAACCATCGATTACATGCAAACCATGGTTGATGGAGGATGGCCTGCCATCATGCAACTCAATCACGATTTGGCGATTGAAGGGCGGAATATTTTGTGTGAACGGCTGGGGATTGAAGCCCCGTGCCCCGATGAGATGATTGCATGCATCGCGACCCTCGTTTTGCCAAGTGGTGGCAGCGCCGGCATTCCGCTCCATGAGCCTGACCCGTTGCACAAGGTCTTGCAAGACAAGTATGGGATTCAAGTCCCTGTCTGGTCGTGGGAGTCGCCCAAAGGGCGTTACATTCGAATCTCTGCTCAACTCTACAACCATGTCGATGAGTATCACTATCTCGCCAATGCGCTTGCTATCGAATTGGCATCCGATTAGAATCTGAAAACCTTCTCACGACGAACTCTCCACTTAACCCATTCTACAAGTCGGAAGTCGAGAATATTAGTCGTTCTTCGAAACTGACTGGATCTATGTAACTGAAAATTTTACCTGCGACTACATTGCAATTATCGCAAACAAGTATCCCCAGACGCACGTCAACTTGTAAATTGGGTTCTTCTCCTTTAGGCAAGCAATCACAGTCAAAAAAACACGACGTTTCAGATTTGTTGTCCTTCTCTTCCTTCCTTTGAAGTTGATACTTATGCATGTCAGAAATTTCGTTTAAGTCGGACCCATAGTAAGGAAGATGTCTGGAGAATATTCCAAGTTCGACCCATTGTGCGAGTAACTTACGCCAATGCTTTTTACAAATAAGGTGGATTATGTGATTCCTTTCTCGCTCAGCAAGAATCCCTTTAGAGAATTGATTGCAAACTTCAGAATCGAATCCATGCTTCAACAAATAACTCCTCACTCCGCGTAAATTTAACCAACCATTGACAAGTTTTTCTCGGTTGTAAATGAGTTCCGGCCAGATTTCGCAAATAATAATTTCTTCAATCGCAATCGAGAGATTTGGGAGGCGTACCGGGAACTTCTTGACAGGTTTTCGCTCCTTTGAATGGTGTAATGAATCTTCCAAAAGTTTTGGCAAAAAGCCTTTGTTGGATGAAAGTATTCTCCAGACATCACGGCGAACTCTGTACGCATCGCCGCCAGGCTTTCTACCAGCTTTGCCTTTTTGCCCTGAAGTGCGTTGACTGCTTGCCTGCCATGTGGATCTTTTAGGAGTATGGTA